>TARA_R100001143_G_scaffold63603_3_pt1 | contig 27917 bp, 20 predicted proteins | sample TARA_R100001143 | Tara Oceans TARA_R100001143 (sample SAMEA2621300) | marine metagenome | biome: marine biome (ENVO:00000447); feature: mesopelagic zone (ENVO:00000213); material: "saline water (ENVO:00002010), including plankton (ENVO:xxxxxxxx)" | depth 800 m | reverse complement strand
AACATCGCATTGGTGAATGAGTTAAAAGTCGTCTATAGTGAAATGGGAATTGATGTGCATGAAGTACTGGATGCAGCCGATACAAAACCATTCGGATTTATGAAATTTACACCGGGTCCGGGATTGGGCGGACATTGCATTCCCATTGACCCGTTTTATCTGACCTGGAAAGCCAGAGAATTTGAGCAAGACACAAAATTTATTGAACTGGCCGGACAAATAAATACATATATGCCAAAATATGTTGTTCAAAAAACGGTAGAAGCTTTAAATAGTCACAAAAAATCAATCAATGGCAGTAAAATACTCTTAATTGGTTTGGCTTATAAACCTGACGTGGATGATGACCGGGAATCACCAACATATAAATTAATGGATTACTTTACGGAGATGGGAGCAGAGATTTCTTATTATGATCCACATTTGCCTGTAATCAAAAAAACACGTGAACACGCTCATTGGGCCGGGAAGCAATCTATTGAATGGAATAAGAAGAACATTCAATCAGCAGACGTAGTCGTAATTTCTACGAATCATTCTGAAATTGATTACAATGATCTGGCAGATTGGAGCCAATTAATTGTAGATACAAGAAATTCTGTTAAGTCCGGAACAAAAAACTCCAGGAAAATCTTTAAAGCTTAATTTCTATACAATACATAGGTGTGTGAACGGAGGTATTAAAAAATTGTGATTCCATTCGAAGTATTGGAAACCCTTTAAAAATCAAATATTTCAATAATATTATATCTGTTTTTGGTTTATATAAAACACCATCTAATTACAGTGACAAAAGCTTTGCTTATAAGTATGAAAAGTTTTAACTATTTTGCATAGTTACCTATTTAGTATAATAATGTTATCAAACCACATATAAATACCGGACATACAGTTAAATGTTGAAGAAATTTTCAAACTATAGGGATTGGTGGAAGTTTTTTGTTGAGGTCTTTGCGTGGACTTTACTTACGATACTCTCATTCATGCTGCGCCTGGATGGGGATCTTTCAGGATATGGAACAGAGGTGTTTCAAGTTTCTGCATCATTGTTGGGTTTAAAAATTATTGTAGTTTACCTATTTGGTACATTCAGACAATCCTGGAGAAATACCGGATTCAGAGATCTGATAACACTGATTAAGTCAGTAACCACGGTTTCTGCCATCTATTTTTTGTCAGTTATCGTATTCAGAGATCAAATAACAATTCCACTTTCCGTACCTATAATAGAATTTTTTCTATCACTTCTTGTTTTAGGAGGAATTAGAGTTGGTACCCGATTTTTCATTGTCTATTGGAATCCAAATAAGAATAAGACAACAGAAAACCGCCGAGTTTTAATTGCCGGTGCAGGTGAAAGTGGGAATATGGCAGTAAGAGAGATGTTGAGGCATCCTGAAGCAGGTATGCAACCGGTTGCCTTTTTGGATGATGATCGGTCAAAACATGGGCAAAAATTTCTTGGATTGCCGGTTGTGGGTGGTATTGATGAAATGGTAGCAGCAGTAAATGATTTAAGGATTGATGAAATCCTTATTGCGATGCCTTCTGAATCGGGAAAAGTGATCAGACGAGTGGTTAATATTGCGAGTAAAAGTGATGTGAATTACCGTATTATTCCAAGTATCTATGACCTGATCAGTGGAAAAGTAACGATCAATCAGATTAGAAATGTTGATGTTGAAGATCTTCTCAGAAGAAAACCGGTTCAACTTGAAACATCACTGATTGAAAACTATCTGAAGAATAAAGTTGTATTGGTAACCGGTGCCGGCGGGTCAATTGGCTCAGAAATCGTTGTTCAGCTATCCAGATTTAAACCTCGCAAAGTAATATTGTTGGGAAGAGGTGAAAATAGTATTCACACACTAATCAATGATATAAACTATAAACTGCTCAATCTAACATATTCTGTTAGAATTGGAGACGTCCGGGATTATCAATCCATGGAGAGGCTTTTTCTTGATGAAAAACCGGAGGTTATATTCCATGCTGCAGCGCATAAACATGTGCCGTTAATGGAGTCAAATCCGGAGCAAGCCGTACTTAACAATGTTGAAGGCACAAGGAATCTGGTAAATTTATCAGTGAAATATAATGTGAAGCATTTTGTGAATATTTCAACTGATAAAGCAGTGAACCCGATGTCTGTAATGGGAGCCACCAAACGTATTTCGGAACAAATAGTACAGTGGGGTGCCACTCAAGTAGAAGATGATCAGGTTTATGTCTCTGTTAGATTTGGAAATGTGTTGGGCAGCAGAGGGAGTGTGATTCCAAAATTTAAGGAGCAAATTAAGCGTGGAGGTCCAATCACTGTCACTCATCCGGATATGATACGATATTTCATGACCATTCCTGAAGCTTCACAATTGGTATTGCAATCCGGAGCAATGGGGATGAATGGATCTGTATTTGTTTTAGATATGGGTGATCCCGTAAATATCGAAAAAATGGCTCGGGATTTGATAAAACTATCCGGATTAGAACCTGATAAAGATATTAAAATAGAATATTCAGGGATTCGACCCGGCGAAAAATTATTTGAAGAATTGTTAACTGCGGAAGAGGGAACCGATATTACACATCACAATAAAATCTATGTTGCAAAGAGCTTGGATGTTATCAGTAATCTTACAAATAGATTAAATTATCTGATTGAAATGGCAAACAAAGGTGATAGCTATCAAATTAAAATGGCGATTAAAGAGATCGTACCCTCTTATAATTACGATCAAAAAGAAGTGGTAAATTTTTAATTTAAATTAAAATTTTCCTTATAAAAATTGTTCACACCCACGATTGTTTATTTTTTAAACCTTTCCGTTAAATAAGTTAAAACAAGCTCAGATTTGAATAAAAAAGATTCCGAATATCCAGATAATAGTAATGATCGACAGATCAGGAAAAAGGATAGTATTGAGGAATACAGATTAGTCCCAATGGATGCTTATGAATATGAAGATGAACAAATCATCGACATTATTGGCATCTTTAAAGATATTTGGAACCAACGCAGGTTCATTTTTATTGTAACAGCGGTTTGCTTCACTATTGGATTACTGGTGTATGCCGGGAGTGAACGAGTCTATTATTCAGAAGCTAAACTGTTGCCGGAATCATCAAACGAAACGAGTCAGTTGGGTCAAATTTTTCAGCAAGCTGAAAATATATTTGGCATTCAAAGGCAGGGAGAGGAGGAGGGAATCGGTGTTGCGATGTATCCTTACATTGTCGAAAGTATACCTTTTCAAATTGAGTTAATGCAAGAGGAGATCTATTTTAGTGATCTTGGTGAACGCATTACAATATTTGAATATTTTACAGAACATTATGAACCAAGTGCAGTTAGCCGGTTCTATGATTTTCTGTGGAATATCACATTTGGCCTTCCAAATACCATTATGAATATTATTAATTGGTTTGGAAGTGATGGAGTGGATGAAATAGGAACTATTGATTTTTCACAATATAGTGATTTTGAACAGCCAACGGCTGTAAACCGTTACATTCGATCGGTAGCCAATATTGTAACCGGTTATATATCCATCCAGAGGGAAGCTCAGTCCGGTTTTATCATTGTGGGTGTATCTCTTCCTGATCCGATTGCATCAACCGAGATGGTTATTTTAGTTAAAAACCTCCTGAAGGATTACGTTATTGAGTATAGAACTGAAAAAGCATTAAGTAATCTTCTATTTATTGAGGAACAATATGTAGAAGCAAAACGAGAATTTGAGGTGTTGCAAGACTCACTTGCCAGGTTCCAGGATCAAAATGTTAATCCATCCAGACAAGCTCTTATCATACAGCAAGAACGACTTCAATTTGAAGTTGATATGGCCTTTGCCCTCTACAGTAATATCGGAAGACGATATCAGGAAGCCCAGATTACGGTTCAGGAGGAAACACCAGTCTTCAGAACTCATGAACCTGCAATCATCCCAACACAACCGTCACAGCCAAAAGCCGAAAGGTATTTGATTGGGTCGCTGTTTGTGGGTGTCTTTGGAGGCATCATGCTGTTATATGGTTTAAGAGGGTTGAGATATTTTAGAGAAGAGTTCGATAAAAAGGAAATAACATCAAACCAAGAGTCAGTTTGAAAATTTTTGATAGTATCACCTATTATCTGGGAGTATACAGACATTTTATAGGTAGAAGACTCTATCTGGTTTTTGCATTAACCGCCGCTGCGGCAATTACTGAAGGGTTTGGAATCACCCTTATTCTACCCTTGATCGATGCTGCAGATGCCGGCGACGGTGGACTGGATGATGGTTCTATAGCGGTTCGTATTCTCTATTCAATTCTTGCATTTTTGGGAATATCAGGATCAGTAGTTGGCATTCTGCTTTTTATTGGAATTATTTTTATAGGTAAGGGACTCATTAAATTTATTGATGGCGGATATTCAAGCTTTTTGAGGGCTCAACTCATGAGAGAGATCAAAAGCAAGATGTTTAATGCTTATCGAGAAATGGATTACTACTACTATGCCCATAACAACACGGGGCATTTTATCAATGTAATTAATGGTCAGGTAAATAACTTTTTAAGAACATTTGATACATTTACCCGCTTCCTGAAAATGATCATTATTAGTATTTCATACTTATCTATTGCCTTTCTTATTGCGTGGAACTTTGCTTTAATGGCGATAGGAATCGGGATTTTACTATTATTTTTATTCAAAACGCTTAATAAATATGTGCAGGAATTATCCAGATTAACAGCTTCCGAAGAGAGCATCCTCAGTAAATTTCTTGTGCAAACGATTCAATCGTTTAAATACCTCGCTTCTACAAACCAGATGCAACATCTGAAAGGAGGGGTAATGGGAAGTATCAGTAAACTTTCCAAATATATGTTCAAACAGGGCGCGGCAAGTGCATTTACCGAGGCTATCAGAGAACCGGTATCTGTAATCTTCTTGTTATTTGTGATCATTATTCAGGTAATGGTCTTTAATGCGCCTATAGCCCCAATTTTTGTCGCTTTACTTTTGTTCCACAGAGGAATGCAGCACATGATAGGTATTCAGGATGACTGGCAAAGAACGATGGAAAAAATCGGGTCTCTTGAAATGGTTGTTGACGAATTTGAAAAACTTGCAGTTCATAAAGAGATTAGCGGTGATGTAGCTTTAGGTGATTTTTCAAATGAGATCAAATTTGAAAATGTCTTTTTTAAATACGAAGATAAAGATGATCATGTCCTGAAAAATGTAAATTTAACCATTCCGGTAAATAACATGATTGCCTTTGTGGGCGAATCGGGTGCCGGCAAGTCTACATTAATTGATATGCTAACGCTGCTCCTTAGGCCACAGAAGGGAGAAATCTATATTGATGGCGTAAATTCCACTGATGTAAATTTGGAAACCTGGCGTTCACAGATCGGATACGTTTCCCAGGAAACGGTTGTATTTGATGATACAATGGCAAACAATATTTGTTTGTGGAAAGGGGATTATAAAAACGATCCTGATGTGCGAAATAGAGTTCATGAGGCAGCAAAGAGAGCTTATGCCCATGAGTTTATATCTGAACTTAGTGAGGAGTATGAAACGGTCGTAGGTGATCGGGGAGTTAGGCTTTCCGGCGGACAAAGACAGAGACTTTTTATTGCCAGAGAGCTATATAAAGATCCGAATCTATTGATTCTGGATGAGGCTACAAGTTCTTTAGATACAGATTCAGAACAATTTATTCAAAAAAGTATTGACTCTTTAAAGGGTTCGATGACCGTTGTGATTATTGCACACAGGCTCTCAACGATTAAAAACTCTGACCTGATTTATGTAATTGAGAAAGGGAAAATAATAGAAAGTGGGTCATATGATGATTTAACGCTGAATCGAAAGACCCGATTTTCGGAAATGGTTCAAATTCAGAGTTTATAATTCACCTTTACTTATCTTTTAGAAGCTCTATCAAATATATATAACCCTTAACATGGTAAAAAGAACCATTTATAAATTCTTATCATATCTGACTAAAAATTAGAATAATTGATTACGGGATTGTGGAATGATAAATAAACTTGCCATAGTAATACCCGCTTTTAAGGCTGATTTTCTGAAAGAAACATTGGAGAGTATAAAAAATCAGACAGATCAGCGATTTCGTTTATACATTTTTGATGATGCCAGTCCACACGAAATAAAAGAGTTAGTTGAGGGATCAAATCTACCCAAAGACGTAGTCTATCATCAATTTGATGAGAATTTAGGTCAACATTCAATTGTAAAACAGTGGGAGAGATGCATCAATTCAGTTTCTGAGGAAGAATGGATTTGGCTTTTTTCAGATGATGATCTGATGGATCCGAATTGTGTTCAATCATTCTATAATGCACTGGAAAAATATCCGGATACAATTGCATTTAGATTTAACACGGATAAAATTGCTGATCACGGTGAATTAATCCGTGAAAATCGATTTTTAAATGAATTTAATGCAGTCACTTTTCTTAATCAGAAGCTTACATATAATCAAGAGAGTTACGTCGTTGAAACGATTTTTTCCAAAAAGATTCATGATAAAATAGAGGGCATTCCGGATCTGCCTTTGGCCTGGGCTTCGGATGATCTTTTTACTGTAAAACTAGCCTTAAATGGTAATGTTAAAGTAATCGAAGATGCGCTAGTCTATTGGCGATATAGTGATAAAAATATATCCGGTTCCGTAAATAAACATTCTGCCATTCTTAAACTGAAAGCATCACGATATTTTGTAAAATGGATCTATAATAACCAGCATCTGCTAAAAGGATTGAAACCGGATGATCTGGCAATCAAATGGTATATCAGACAGATTAAGACTCTGCAAAATCAGATTAATATCTTTAATGAACTCGCAGCGGTACTAAGAATGTCCGGCCACGACTTCAGAGTGTGGAAATTATACCTTAGATTAAAAAGAGATAGAAGTAAATTAATTGGATGGCTGAAAAAATACTTATAGTAAGTCCGATCGCACTAATCCCCTACCATTCAGGTAACCGAAAACGTATTCGAACGGTTTGTTCTGAATTAATGAAAATGGGTTATGAATTGGATTTCTTTTACACCGGTTTTGATGACAATATAGACCCGCAACATGATCTGTTTTTCAACGGCCGCGTTTTACAATACCAAACCGGAAATGATAAAACCTCACTCACTGAGAATCCATTTTTAAGAATCTCAGAAGTAAAGAATGGAATTAAAATTAAATGGCAAAAATTACTAAGGGGTATTTTTGATAGTTTTGATTCAGCCCGATACAATAAAAGCCTGGCAGAGTATAAAAATATCCGGAAATACAGACTCCTTCAATCAGAAATTTTTGATGTCAAATACAAGGCTGTTATTATAAATTATTCTGTCTATTCATTCTATTTTAAACTATTTGATCAGCATACAAAAAAGATATTGGATACTCATGATTGCCTCACAAATCGATATCGGCTTTTTTTAAAAAATGGTAAAATACCTATTGAATGGTATAGTCTTCGTTATCATGATGAAAAAAGAGCAGTTTCAATGTCTGATATTGTCTGGGCAATTACGGCTGAAGAAAAGAATCATTATATGGGAATGCTTAAAAACAGAAGTATAGAAGTATTAAATTTGAGACATTTAGTACCCTTTAGACATATTCCATCCAACGGGCCTAAAAAAAGAGTGTTATTAATTGGATCAGACAACAGGCTAAATGTAGATGGTTTACATTGGTTTACCAATCAAGTTTGGCCATATGTATATTCAAAAAACCCTGACTCAGAATTGATGGTTGCAGGATCTATTTGCAATTCGAAGGATGAATTTAAGCAGGATACCGGAATTACATTCTATGGAAGGTATGAAAATGAAGATGAAATCTACTCAATGGCAGACATATGTATAAACCCAATGCAAGATGGTACCGGTCTTAAAATAAAGACATTAGAAGCCCTTGCTCATGGAAAGTGGGTAATTTCTACCTTTGAAGGGGGAGCCGGATTAAACGATATGATCGGAAAAGGCCTCTATTGCTCTGATGATCCAAAGGAATGGATTGAATCATTAAATAATTCATTCGTTGAAAAAAATGATACAGTTCAAAGAATTGCCAAAACAAAAAAAGCAATTGAGCAAATTTACAGTGACAATCTGAAAATCATTGATCAATCACTGAAATAGCTTAATAAATTGAGTCTGAATCTTATGAATATATTGATTCCATACGATATCAAAACAACAGGGATGAATAATCCTTACCTATTCTCTTTAATCAGAGAACTGGTTAAAATGGATTCGATTAAAAATGTGACTGTCGGATATGGATGGTTATATGAAGATATGGATGTTGATGTGATTCATTTACACTGGCCTGAGCTGCTGGTGAAATCTCAGCTCCCGGATATGTCCAGAGAAGATTTGCTACAGAAATCTAACTTTGAAAAAGTACTGGATCAATTAAAGAAAAAAAAGAAAACCGGTACAAAAATTATCACTACCATCCACAATGAAAAGCCTCATACAGACTCTGATGGTCAGTTTTCACAATTCTACAGTGAAATCTACTCTCTATGTGACGGCTTTATTCATATGGGTGATGAATCAAAAAAACTGACGAATCTACAGTTTAAAAATGAAACTGCAGGGAAAATAGATTTTGTAATTGGTCATGGCGATTATTCAATTTTTCCTTCGAACCTGGATAGAGATGTTTGCAGAAGTAGATTGAATATCAAAAATAATCAAAAAGTACTGTTATCATTTGGTGCGATTCGATCAGAAAAAGAGCTAAATATGGGCATTGACTCTTTCAAAGATGCAAATATTGATCAATCAATTTATATCATGGTCGGCAAGCTTCCATTCCCTTATAAGTCAAAGGTGAAACATTTCACAGTTCGAAAGAAATTGTATCGCAACTATTTAAATGAAAATTTGCGAACAGTTGAAAAAATCATATCCCCGGAAGAGGTTCAAATTTATTTAAAAGCTGCTGATGTTCTTTTTATCCCCCGATTTAATACTTTAAACTCCGGAAATGTAGCTTTGGGATTCACATTTGGGAAAGTTGTTATTGGACCCGATTATGGAGTGATTGGTGAAACCCTGAATAAAACAGGAAATCCGGTATTTAATCCATATAACCTCAAATCAGTATCGGAGGCAATCCGATCAGGTTTTGATTCTCTTGAATCCGGTTTAGGGGAAAAGAATAAAATTTATGCTCAAAAAGAGATGAATTGGAAAACCATTGCCCAAAAAACTGTAGACGCATATCAAGCAATACATATTTAATATATTATTCTGATAATTTATGGATTGCATGTCAAAACAAATTGAAAGCAGTGATCAGCCAAATCTTTCGGTCATCATACCTTATCAGGACAATTTAAAGGAAGTTGAGGATATAATATTGACTCTGGAGAATCAATCCTATCCCTCTGAAAAAATTGAACTACTATTGATTTACAATAGCTCATTGAATGGGCTGAATCGAAATTCTATTCCGGTAAACAGCGAAATAAAATTTGAGTTTCTTGAAGAAAAAATTCATTTAAACAGCCCCTATTCAGCTAGAAACCGAGGTATAGAAAGGGCTACTGGAGATATTATTGTTTTTATTGATGCCAATTCAACTCCGGACAAGTGCTGGCTCGAAATAGGGATCAATTTCTTAATTGAAATGAATTATGATCTGGTCGCCGGAAAAGTAGATTTTGATTTTGGGGAGAGAATAACTGCAGCTAAAATTGTTGACTCTTTGACTTCTATTGATATGAAAAATGCAGTTGAAGGGAGAGGAGTTGCATACACAGCAAATTTATTTGTTAAAAAAGATGTGTTTTATAATGTTGGGACTTTTGAGGAAAAAACACGATCGGGTGGAGATGTACGATTTACAAAAAAGGCAGTAAAAACAGGATACAAAATCGGCTTTTGTGAAAATTCATTAGTGTGGAAAAAAGCAAGAGACTTTAAAAGTCTGTATCAAAAGAAAATTCGTACAGGGAAAGGATATTTCTATACATGGAAAGACGATGAAGAAAAAAGAATTTGGTTCTACAATTTGCTTCGTGCATTTAAACCCCCAACGTCAAAGAGATTTAAACAGAATCACGACCAGGTAAGCAGTGTAGTGATTTGGTTTCATCTCTATCTGGTTGGAATTGTAGAACAGCTTGCCTTTATAGCAGAATATATCAAGTACAATTTGAGAAGCGATTGAAATAGAGACCAAAGCGTATAAGTGCCGCATATAATCTGTTTTAGAATCTAAACAACGTTACTTCAGAAGAGTCATTTTTTTAGATAGAGTTTGTTTATTTGAACGCAGTACATAAAAATAGATTCCGGATGGTAATCCTGAACTATTGAACAAGATGTTATAATTGCCGGAGGGCAGAGATCTATCAACGAGCGTCTGAACAAGTCTGCCGGTATAATCATAGATGGCTAACTCAACTCTGCCTTCTTGTTCTGTTGAGTAGTAGATTAAGGTTGAATTATTGAATGGATTAGGATAATTCTGGTCTAAATATAGTTTAATTTCCGGTTCAATATTTGGGAAATCGGACTGAACCAGCTCCATATATCGAATGATCGCCTCCAAATAATAGTAGTCGGCATATGATGTACCAACATTTCCCTTTCCCCGATGAATTGTTGACTTTTTGAGAATTGCATTCGAATCTGAATTGATGGTTGAATAATTGTCCGAAGTTAATGACTCCAGAATATCTACAGCAGTATTAAAATAGAGTACATTTTTTGTATAGGAGTAGAGCTCAAATAGTCCGGAAGCGACAATAGCCGATGCAGAAGCATCCTTACTTCTAACGGAAGGTACCGGTTCCAAAAAATCATAAATCGGGACACGGTCTTCGGGTAAATTTTCAATAAAATAGTCAGAAGCTTTGATTGCTGCCTGCAGGAACCGATCTTCATTTGTGAAACGATAGATCATTGTGAATCCATAAACCGCCCATGCCTGACCACGAGCCCAAACAGATCGGTCTCCACAACCCGGTGCCGTTGAATTACAACCCTGTGTTGTAAACTTTTTTAAAACAGTACCCTCATCGGAAAAATCAACTATATGATACGTACTCCCATCATCACGCATATGATGAGTGAGTGAAAGATCGGCATGACTCAATGCCTGATTATATAACTCTTCGTTTTCAATCGTATCCGCAGTCCAAAAAAGGAGCTCCAGATTCATCAAATTGTCAATAATTACCGGGAAATTGGCAGTATCAAGCCAATCCCACGATTTAATGGCTCCAATAGTGGGGTTATAACGATTCGAAAGTGTATTTGCACCTCGGAGTAGAACACTATAATACGATCTGTTTTTCAACAATTTATAGCCATTACCAAAACTGTTAAAGATCCGAAAACCGGTATCATGGTCGTATGAAATGGTAGCCGCATCTTCCAGATCTTCTGTCCAGCTTTCTGCGAACTCCTTCCAATTTTCATCTCCTGTTATCTTATACATATACCATAAAGAGCCGGAAAAAAAACCGCTGGTCCATTCATATCTGTCGAGTTTGGATGTATCCCACTTTCCGGTTTCACGACTCGTCTCTGAGGGATGCAGGGTGGGATTATAATTGAGTTCTAATAGAGTACCATTCAATTTATCCTCGGCATGTTCCAATGCGATATCAAGGCTATGAAACGGTATTCCATTTTGAGGCAGAGATTGAGAGTATAATTCAACCGGGTTAATTGGCAAAAATATCAGTAGCCAAAAAAAGTTGAGGGCAAAATTTTTAGGACGTTTATTCAAAAGATGAAGATGTTTCAGGCTCTTCAGTCGTGTCTATCCACTCCAGAGGGGGTAGGGTCAGTGAGATGTCTAAATTGCTGCATTCATAAAACATAAGCTGTTTAGAAACATCTTCATACTTTTGATGATCAAAAGCAATTGCAGCCGGTTTGAGAATTTCTAAATATCGACAATTATCGAATCCATCTGAGGTACTGAAAAAATCAGATGCATCTTCCCCTTGCAGGTAGTTTACAATTACATCCAATGATGGTTTTAAACCACCAAAATCAGGACTATTTAAAAATTGCCAATCCCTGTCAGATTCCGGCCTCTGTTTTCTCATGAGTGCAATAGTCATATGGCCACTTAGATTATAGTAGTAATAGTGCTGCTGGGAACGAAAACGATCCTCAAAAGGCTGACGACCCTCCGGTGTGAATTGTAATAAAATCTTCTCTTGTATGGGTTGAATGGATGATCTGGAATTTAATCGATCCTCCTGTTCAGTGAATAAAAAGTAGATCGTTTTTTGGGCATCCAGCCATGTGGATACATTGTTACACCAACCCTCATCACAAAAAGAACTTGAATTGTATTTACTGTCAATCCATTTTGAAAAAGAGTAAAACCAAGCCTTTAATTCGATGTGTTTGTCATGGGTCCAGTAACGACTATCATAAATCAAACTAATTGAATCAATCACTTTAATGAAATCAATGGTATCAATGATTCCTTGAGAATTATCCCGATCATCCACACCCAACGCGATCTGAGCATAATTTAAATTGGGATTCATTTTAGTTTCGTCATTGAGAAACCAGTTAGTAATTAATTCCGTTGCTTTTCTAGCATAATCATCTCTTGTATTATCCTCAGTATCGGTGTAGAAATAGGCCAGTGACAGATAAAAAATTGCATTAGAGATTCTAGCCAGTTTAGGCCGATCGTAGTTATATATTTCAGGATTAGTTATGCCACTTCTTTCATTCGTATACGCTCCGGAGGAATCCGGCCACAGATATCTGGCCAGGCTCACATAATCATTTCTATCCACATTTATTAGAATTTCAGGCCTGTCTTTATCTGTTACATACTCAAAATTCTGTAAAAGCAGATCATCTGCGACTAAAATAAGCCTGGCAATTTCCTCTGAAACAAATGGATCATCTTTTTTCGACTTCAGGATGCCCAAATGAGTCATATTCATCATATAAGGGCCGGTATCAGATATTGTAAAGTCAGGAATATCTTCAGTCGTATCCATACATCCTGTATTCAATAGGATAGACAGTAGAATGAAGACAATAAAGAGAGGTTTATTAATTACAAAGGAGTTGGACACTGTTTATCGGACTGATTTAGTAGAACTCAGGTAATTCGACATTAAATATAAGGATTAATCTGATTCGAATATAACGAGTGCAAATGATTATATCATATAACAACTAAAAATTCTCATCGATTATACATATTATTCGAAGGTAGATAATTTTATGTCAGGGTATATGAACAAACAATTAAATCTGTTAGAAAATTCTGATACGGTTACCGTTATAGTCCCCATATTAAATGCTCAAAAATATATTGATGAATTTCTAGAGGCTCTTTTGGCCCAAACATATCCTAATGAACTTATTCAAATGATTATTATTGATAATGGATCGTCAGATAAATCCGTTGAGATAGCGAAAAAATATCCGGTAAAAATCATTTTTGAGGATGAGATTAAAAGTCCATATGCAGCAAGGAACAGAGGATTAGAGGTAGCAACCGGTGATTTTATCGCACTTATTGATGCAAACAAGATCCCCCATAAAGATTGGTTAATGGAGGGTATTACTTCTATGAAAGAACAAAAAGCCGATCTATTGGGTGGAGACATCCAGTTTTCTCTTCCTGATCCACCAACGGCTTCCAACCTATATGATTCGATAACATTTAATAACAACTATCGGTTGGTGACTACTGAAAATGGCTCAGCAGCAGGGAATTTGTTTTTTCGTCGTTCCTTAATTGATAAATTAGGGGCGTTTCCGGAGAATTTTAGGTCAGGAATGGATATTTGGTGGACTCAAAAAGCAGTGAGAAGTGGTTTTAAATTAAGTTACAGTGAAAAAGCAATTGTATATTGTAAACCACGGAATTTTATAGAAGTTATCTTTAAGTCTTACAGAGTTGGAAAAATTCACCCCTTTAATCAACGTCAAAATGGCGTATCTTTACCATCAATAATCATCAATACTATAAAAACATTTGCCCCGCCCAAAATTAGCCGTTATAAAGAATATAGAACCGTTACAAAGTCACATTTTTTATCCATTAAAATTTGGTGTGTGGCATGGATGAGTAAAATCTATATGGGAATGGGACGTTTTACAGGGCTTTTTAAAATGAGAAATCACTCTGTATAAATCGACAAACAGTAACAAGGATCGAATCAGGTTTCAAAATTAGAATTTAATGAAGATTGGTTTTATATATTATGACTTCTTTCCGGTAAAGGGTGGAGCTTCGGTACACGGCTACAACCTGGCTAAAGAGTTGACGAACCTGGGTTATACACTATCCAAAATAAATGGTGCGGAAGACCCCTATACTAAAAAATATAAAAATCGATTTTTTGGATTTTTCAAAATATTGAAGGAGAGTGATATCATCTATTTGCGGATGGATTACTTTTTAAAATTAAGAAACCTTTCGTCGATTTTTTCTTTGATTGCCGGGAAAAAATTAATCATTGAGCTCAATTCGCCATCTGATGAGCTCTATCTTTTTGGCAAGAGTACCCGATATGTGATGTGGGTCGATTTTTTAGTCCGATTTGTACTCAATAGAGCCGATGCGATCATTGTTGTAAGTGAACCAATTAAAAAATATTGTATTGAAGCTCTCTCTCTGAATCCGGATAAGGTTCATGTAATTGAAAATGGCGGGGAGATTTTTCATTCTAATAATGGATCTGTAGATAGTAATCATTACAGCCGAAGATCTAAATTATTAGACAAAAAAATCAAAGACATCAAGAGCAAGTATGATCAAATTGCAATCTGGGCAGGATCATCAAACAAAATGCAAGACTTAAATTGGCTGAATGAAATTTCTGAAATACAAAAAGAAAAGACAGCTTTTGTAATTATTGTGAAAGAAGAGAAGGGGGAAGAGGTGGATTTCAGAAGTAAAAATCAATTCTTATTTAAAAATTTAAGCAGAAAGGAGGTTTCAAAATTTATCATGTCTTCAGATGTAGGATTGGCCTTTTATGACGATTATCAATGGTCCAGATGGGGGTTTTATAATAGTTCTTTAAAAATTTTTGAATTTTTAAATAATAACCTGATTACAATTACTAATATTGAGGGCACAGAGACACAAAAAAAATATCCGAATTATAAAGTTGCCAAAGATAGTGAGACCGTTTTAAAAATTCTGAACAGTGACATTGACCACCGCCCAAAACGGTCGCAAATCAGAACCTGGGAAGATGTAGGCAGAGAGGTCTCAGAAATTATACAACAAGTATATAAACGTTGAAGCTCAGTCAATTACATAAAATTTACCCGCTCTTTTTTTTAGCTCCATTCTTTTTATATGAGGATTGGTTGCTCTCAACAATTCTGTTAGTTGTTGGTTTAATCCTTATAAATATTGAGAAAATAAGCCATTCCATAATAAGTTTAGAGTGGAGAGAGATCGTCTTTTTTATCTATGCCTTCCACATGTTATTTGGCGAACGTCATTTTGGATATGTTGGATTTGAACCCTTATTTATTACGGAAATAGTTATTGCAATATTAACTATTTCATATGCAAATGACCTGATAAGAGTAAGAAGGGTTCTTTTTGTCTACTATCTCTTAGTTGCAATAGGATTGAGTTTCGCTTTTATCTATTTCTTTCAACATGGGTTAGATGCAATAAGGGATTCATTTATGCTGCTATATGCATTTTGGGTTCCACTTGTTTATCACATTTTCAGATCTGAAAAGCAGTATGATCTATTTTTCTCACTTCTCAAACTATTTATTGTATTAAAGGCAATTGCATACTGTTATGAAGCTGCAATGATTATATTGGGTTATCAGTCCATAACTTTTGAAGGATTCAGATTTGGGGTTGGTTATGTTTTGCCGTCTTTAATTGTAATTGCTCTCTTTTTGCCCTTAAAGAGAATTGGATGGAAGTACAAGATACTTTCACTGTTAATGATTCCGGCAGTATTTACAATCTTTCATAGATCCATATTTCTGGGAATTATACTTGCCATATTAATCATATTTATAAGCGGAGGCGTTGAATTAAAGCGAACCATAATTAAGTATGGGATTGTAAGTTTAATAATGCTTGTCGGATTTCTGATCTATTACAATTCAATCATAGATGTGAATATTTTTGATATTCTGGAAGCGAAATCATCCCTCGATGAAGGAAATATTAATTTCAGGTTTATTTCATGGCAATATGTACTTGATAATTTTTATGACCATTTTTTATTGGGTTATGGGGTTGGCAGACCCGTTATGTACGTTTATCAAAATGTATTTTATCCAACCGTTGACCTTAGTTACTTTGCAATCAGGGATTCAGGAGGAAATGCTCAGCCACATAATTCATATCTGAATATTCTTACAAGATTTGGCGTACTCATCTTCCCTATCTTTTTATATGCAATTTTTCAGCCGTTATTTAAAATCATAAAGAACTTTCATAAAAAGAGAGTCAATGGAATGGAACCGTATACCCGATATTTACTTCTAATCGGCTTTTTAATGATTATGTATGTTCTTGCATTTTTTAATGTTGTTTTAGAAGGACCTCATCACTCATTTCCATTCTGGATGTCTATAGGAATGCTGTTAAGCTATGGCAGAAGTGGTAACTTTACCCCCAAAATCATAAGAATTGAAAAAGTTGTATCTAATTGAATTCTTATGGCAAAACTAAATTTTAGCATTGTACATTTTAAGAGATGAGAATACTTCAGGTACATAATAGATATAAAACACCTGGAGGTGAGTGGACTGTTTTAAATCAGGAACACGAACTATTAAAAGGAGAGCATGAAGTAGATCAGTTTATAATTAAAAACAGTGATCACCTGGACACCCTATTTGATAGGGTTAAACTTATCTTTAAGACTCATTACAATCATCAATCGAAATTACTTATTAAAGAACAACTGCAAAAAAAGAAGTACGATGTAATGCATGTTCATAACTTTTTTCCTCTGCTTACACCGTCCATTTTTGAGGCAGCAAGAGAGTTGGGTGTTCCTTCTGTAATGACACTTCATAACTACAGGCTTATCCATCCTAACGGTTTGATGTACTATAAAGGTAAAATTGACCAAAGAAGCATTAAAGGAAGCGCATATAATTGTATATGGGACGGTGTATACAGAAATTCTAAACTCCAGACTGCAGTCGTAGCTCATATGATTGAGTACCATAGGAAAAAAGGAACGTGGAATCACTCCCCCTCTGCATTCATAGCACTTTCTAAATTTTCAAAGAATAAATTCGCGGAGGGAGGGATACCTGCGGATCGAATTTTTATTAAGCCAAACTTTCTTAAAGATCCATGCATTGAAGATGATGATCTCGAAATTTCTCCCGAAAAGTTAAATCGTTTTTTATTCTTGGGCCGTATCAGCCATGAAAAGGGAATCGAAGATTTAATAAGATGTTGGATGGAGAGATCTATACCGGCAGAGTTGTGGATAGCAGGGGATGGACCACTCAAGAAAAAATTGCAAAAAAAGACAAAAGGAGAGAAATCCATCAAATGGTTAGGGCAATGTGAAAAAAAAGATATACTTAAACTATTATCCAATTCTAAAGCGTTATTATTTCCAACGAAGTGGTACGAAGGCATGCCTTTGATCATACTTGAAGCGATGTCTATGGGTTGTCCGGTAATCAGCTCTGATATTGGAAATCCAAAAAATATGATTGATCATAAAATCAATGGATTGCTTTTCGAACCGGGAAAAATGGCTGAATTGTATAAAAATATTTCATGGATTATCAGAAATCCCAAAAACAGTAAGAGACTGGGTGATAACGCCCGAAAGAAATACGAAGAATTATATACGCCTGAAAAGAACTATAACACGTTAATATCGATCTATGAAAAGGCCATCGAACTTGAAATGAATCTCAAAAATCCTTCAGAATAGCTATCATGCCAAAGAATAGAGTCAATATTCTGGACGTAGAAGTAAGCAGATATAATCTGGATGAGACAATGAGTCTGTTCTCAAATGCCATCGATAACGGTCAAAAATTGAGAGTATCGGTTACCCCTGTTAACTGCGTTTTGTGGGCGTACAGGGATGAAAAATTGAAGGAAATATATAACAGTGCCGATCTTGTGACTGCGGATGGAGTTCCCCTTATATGGGCGTCAAAATTCTTGGGATCTTCTATTAAAGGTCGTGTAACCGGACTGGATCTATTGCCAGAATTTTCAAAAATAGCAGCTGAAAAAGGATATCGTTACTTTTTTTTAGGAGCAGCGGAAGGGGTGGCATCAAAATTGTCAAATCATTTAACAAGCTTGTATCCGGGCCTGAATGTCGTGGGGACCTATTCACCGCCATTTGCTGATCAGTTCACAGAGTCAGAAAATGAAAAGATGATAGATATGATCAATCAATCAGAAACTGATATTCTGTGGGTAAGCCTCACAGCCCCAAAACAAGATTACTGGATTGCAGAACATTTTGACCGTTTAAATGTATCGATCGCGATTGGTGTCGGCGCAGCATTTGATGTGGTTGCAGGAAATATCAAAAGATCTCCGAAATGGATGCAAAAAACGGGCTTGGAATGGTTATTCAGGCTCATTCAGGAACCAAGACGGTTATCAAAACGCTATTTGGTTGAAGCCCCACAATTTATACCTTTAGTCGTTAAACAAAAATGGAGTTCACTCCGAAAAAGATCATAATGAATAAGGATGATAAAATCTATATTGCAGGCCATCGTGGAATGGTTGGCGCTGCAATTCTTAAAAAATTGACACATGAAGGGTATCACAACACTCTTTTTCGGACTAGTGATGAACTGGATTTAAGAGATCAAAAGAGTGTAAACGAATTCTTTGTGGAAGAAAAACCCAAAGTTGTCATCATGGCTGCTGCAAAAGTGGGCGGAATATTAGCTAATGATACTTATCCGTATGATTTTTTGCACGATAATCTGATTATTCAGGATAATATTATTCACTCTTCACATAAATCGGATGTATCCAAATTGGTTTTTTTGGGCAGTTCTTGTATCTACCCAAAATTCGCCCCTCAGCCTCTCCGGGAAGATTCTCTGCTTACCGGAGAGCTGGAACCAACAAATCAATGGTACGCTATAGCTAAAATTGTAGGAATAAAACTCTGTGATGCGTTAAGAAAACAACATGGAAGAAATTATTTCAGTTTGATGCCCACAAATTTATATGGTCCGGGAGATAATTTTGACCTGAACACATCACATGTGCTGCCGGCAATGATCCGGAAATTTCATGATGCAAAAGTTAATAACAATCAATCAGTTACACTGTGGGGATCTGGAACTCCAAAGAGAGAGTTCCTATTTGTTGAAGATGTGGCTGATGCCGTACTATTTTCATTGGAAAATGAAATGGATAAGAACCTTTATAATATTGGAACCGGTAAAGATATCACAATCGCCGAACTTGCATCGTTAATTCAATCCATTACCGGACATACAGGAGAGATTATTTGGGACACAAGTAAACCGGATGGCACACCTAGAAAACTGATGGACACAACCAGAATGGAAAATGAGGGCTGGACATATACGACAGATCTCGAGGACGGCATAAAACAGACATATAATTGGTTTATAAATAACCGGAACAAAATTAGAGAAGTACAGTTTTGATTTTGTATGAACTCGAGTAGATAAAATAAATAGTGGAATCTTGTGTTAATCAGATTCGATGGATTGTATTAAATTTACTTTAAATCATTCATCAAAAAAGATATAAACGATATATTTTATACTTCTTTGAATTCATGAAAACATCAATTTCTTATTGTAAATAAGCTGTAAAGAAGCTAATTTAGAGACTGTTTAAAATTGTGTTGCGTCCCAAAAAGAAACGAATGGATTTATCTATTAACGAAGTTCAGACGGTAAGAGAAAAACTCCAGCAGGAATCGAATCATTCCGCTAATGGAAAATCGTCGTATAACCATTCCAGACCCCCTTTTCCGTCTATATATTCGAGCTTAAATGTGAGACAATATAGAGGTAAAAGAGCGATCGATCTCACCATTGGTGTCATTGCACTTTTATTCTGTTTGATACTATTTCCTTTCATCGCTATTGGAATTAAACTCTCATCCAAAGGGCCTGTTTTTTTTAAACAGAGGAGAACCGGGCAAAATGGGGTGGTTTTTATGTGCTACAAATTTCGAACCATGAAAGCGAATGCGGCAAAACCGAGTAACGGTATGCCTGATATTACTCTCGAAGAGGATGACCGAATCTTTACATTTGGAAAGCTATTGAGATTGCTAAATCTTGACGAACTTCCTCAAATAATAAACGTTTTAAAGGGCGATATGAGTCTCGTAGGTCCTAGGCCATATCCGGTTGACGAGTGTTCATACTGGAATTCAACTTTTGATGATTTTTTCTATAGATATGCCGTTAAGCCCGGAATTACAGGATTTTCACAAGTGAAGGGGTATCGGGGGGGGACCTACAGCGTAGAACATATGAGGAAAAGGACAGACTATGATCTAATTTATGTTCAAAAAAATACCCTCTCTATGGATCTCCTCATTATTTTAAAAACCGTAACCAAGATGATTAATCTGGATACAAACGCACATTAGATTAATAAACGATTTAATTAATACATCTCTATTTTTATGAAAAAAGGATTCTCTATTCTTCTGATACTCTTTGCTGCTCTCGCAACACAAATTATTATGCCTGCTCCGATAAGTGCTCAACAAATGGGGGGTGTTTCAATCGGAAATATTCAGAATATGAGGGTTGACGATCTTTCGGATGCTGAATTGCTCAATTTTTACAGACAGATGCAGGCACAGGGTTTTACTGTTCAGGAAGTAGGAAATATAGCTCGTGCGCGAGGATTGCCCGCTTCTGAAGTATCAAAACTGACCAATCGCCTGAATCGAGTGTCTGTTGGACAAGGGGGTGCAGGGGTAGAGGGTGCTCCTCGAACAGGAACAAGAGCCGGACAGGAAACCGGTTTATTATTCGACCCGTTTTTGACTGCTCAAGAAGATATTTTATTAACAGAGATGAGACGGTACATACAAGAGAGAAATGAAGCTGACCTTATACAGCAATTACAACTTATTCTGGATGAAGGTTTCCCGGTTTTTGGCGCAAACATTTTTGCCGGGTCATCCAGATCCTTTGAACCGTCATTTAATATTCCTACTCCGATAGATTATATTTTTGGAACGGAAGATGAGATTAGAATCGATATCTATGGAGCTGCAGAAGCTGAATATAACCTGGTTGTTAGTCCGGATGGAAATATCCGCATACCAAATCTGGGGCCGATACGGGTTGGGGGTTTACGATTTGATGAAGCACGAGATCGTATTGTAGACAATCTGAAGCAGATTTATTCCGGTATTAACCCGGAGAATCCTAATCAGGCAAACACTTTTGTAGATGTTTCTTTAGGAATGGTCCGGAGTATAAATGTGCACATGATCGGTGAAGTGAAACAACCGGGTTCTTATACAGTATCTTCGCTTGCGAATGTTTTTAATATACTATACGCTGCCGGAGGGCCAAGCCGTTCCGGATCTTGGAGAAGTATCCAGGTAATCAGAGGTGATGAAGTTGTTGTTGAATTTGATCTTTATAACCTGATTGTTTTTGCAAATCAAGAAAATAATATCCGATTGATGGATCAGGATATCGTTAAGGTAAATCCGTACATAAATAGAGTGAAATTACGAGGCGAGGTGAAAAGACCCGGCATTTTTGAAATGAAAGAGGGTGAATCACTTGCAGACTTGATTCATTTTACCGGTGGTTTTGCAGAGGGCGCCTACAAAGAACGAATTGTACTTCATCGAAAAAGCAACATTCAAAAAACCATTTCTGATGTTCAATGGCCGGCAGGGGGCGACATTGTCATGCAAAATGGTGATGAAATAGAAATCAGGCCTATTGTTGATCGATACTCTAACAGAGTAAAAATTGAAGGTGCAGTCTATAGGGAAGGAGACTTTGAGCTTTCTGAGAATATGACTTTAACTGATCTTTTGGAAAAAGCCGAAGGAGTGAAGGAAGATGCCTATTTAGAGCGAGGAATTATTGTTCGCAACATGGATAACCTCATGCTGGAAAGTATCGCTTTCTCTGTCAGAGATATTCTAAACGGAGATGCACAAGATATTCCGCTGAAGAGGGATGACCTGGTTCGTATCAATTCCATTTTTGATATGCAAGAAACACTTTCTATAACAGTTAGCGGTGCCGTCAATAAACCCGAGCGCATGGAGTATCTGGAGGGTATGACACTTGAAGATGCAATTTACCTTGCGGATGGCCTCAGAAATAGAGCCGCCGCGTATCGAGTAGAAGTGGCCCGAAGAGTGGTTGATGCAGAAACACAAGTGAAAGTGAACCAAATTGCTGAAGTATTTCAATTTGATATTGAGCCAGATTTCCGATTTGTTGATCGGGCAAATGAATTTGTCTTGCAACCGTTCGACAGAGTATTTATCCGGACAAAACCAAATTACCAAACTCAAATTACCGTCACTATTGAAGGTGAAGTACAATTTCCGGGTGAATATGTACTTGAAACCAGAGATGCAAGATTGTCAGATATCGTAAGACAAGCAGGAGGGCTTTCACAGTATGCTTTTCCTCAGGGAGCATCTATGCGACGTATTCTTGAAATAGTTCAAACTGAAGGCGATGGTGAAGATGGAGAAAATGGGCCGGTACGTTCCGGGAATCTGGAAGCACTCAATCTTGAAAATGTAAATTTGGAAGGATTTGAAATGGTTAATGATACCCTTTTCACTCCTGTTGGTATACGATTGGGTGAGGCACTTAACAGGCCCGGTTCAATCAATGACCTTCGAGTTGAAGAAGGTGATGTGATAACTATTCCCAGACAATTGCAAACGGTTAGAGTGGAAGGTGGCGTATTGGCACCGGTTACCATGCGATATGTACCCGGACAAGGATTGCAAAGTTATGTTGATGCTGCAGGTGGGACTACGGATCTTGGCCAGAGACATCGGGCTTATATAGTCTATGCAAATGGTGAAGTAGATCGAACCAGGCGTTTTCTAAGAATACGGAGTAATCCGGATGTTGAACCGGGAGCTACGATTATCATCCCCGAAAAACCGGCGAGTCGTGAACTCACGCCTCAAGAGACGATTAGTCTCGCTTCAAGTATTGCATCAACGGCACTGCTGTTTATAACACTTATTGATAGATTACAGAATTAATCAAATTTCAATAGAATTATGGATTGTAGTTCACTGTAGAACCATTTTAATAGTTTTATCACCCTATGTCTAACTCTAAAACAGCTTTGATTACAGGAATCACCGGCCAGGATGGTTCCTATCTGGCTGAACTTCTCCTTGAAAAGGGTTATACGGTTCATGGAATAAAACGAAGAGCCAGTCTCTTTAATACCGATCGAATTGACCACCTGTATGAAGATCCACATGTAGACTCACCCTCATTGATTTTACACTATGGGGATATGACTGATTCGATGAATATCACTCGTATCATTCAAGAGACTCAGCCGGATGAAATCTACAATCTGGCTGCCATGAGTCATGTCAAAGTCAGTTTTGAGACTCCTGAGTATACCGCAAATGCGGATGGACTGGGCACACTTCGTATCCTGGAAGCCGTGAGATTACTTGGCATGGAGAAGAAGACAAAAATCTATCAGGCATCTACTTCTGAGCTGTATGGATTGGTTCAGGAAGTACCTCAAACAGAGAATACTCCATTTTATCCAAGATCTCCCTACGGAGTCGCAAAAATGTATGCATACTGGATCACCGTTAATTATCGGGAAGCCTATGATATTTTTGCCAGCAATGGAATTCTGTTCAATCACGAATCACCAAGACGAGGGGAGACCTTTGTAACCCGAAAAATTACCCGTGCTGCATCTCGGATTGCACTGAATCTGCTTGATTGTCTCTATATTGGCAATATGGACGCCGAGCGTGATTGGGGGCATGCAAAGGATTATGTGGAGGCAATGTGGTTAGTGCTACAGCATGACACTCCGGAAGATTTTGTTATCGCAACTGGCGTCAAAACAAAGGTGCGAGATTTTATTAGACTCTCCTTCAAAGAACTGGGTATTACCCTTCGATTTGAAGGGACAGGCAAAAAAGAGGTAGGAATCATTGATTCAATTGATGATCAAGTGGTTCGTGCACTGGGACTTTCACCTTCAAAAAGTGTAGGAGATGTGATTGTGAAAGTAGATCCTCGATATTTCAGGCCTACAGAAGTGGAACTATTAGTAGGAGATGCCACGAAGGCGAAAGAGAAACTGGGATGGGAACCAAAACATTCTCTTGGAAGTCTTATAAAAGATATGGTTCAATCCGATCTGGATCATTTTAAGATTGAGAAGATGATGGCTGAGAATGGCTACTCAATTCGAAAAGAGAGTGATTGATCAAACCATATAGGATCCGCCATTAATATGAAATGTGGATCCACTCATATGTTTTACCTCGCCCCCAGCAAGCCATGTCACTAAATTAGCCACCTCTTCTGGTGACGTAATCTCATCAAAAGCTGCATTTTTGGTCAGGCCTTCTTCACCAAATTGTTGAATGGCATCTTCTGCCATTTCTGTTTTTATGAAACCCGGCGCAATCGTATAAGCTAATATACCCTTGCGGCTAAAGTCGCGAGCGATACTTTTAGTGAATGCAGCCATTCCACCTTTTGATGCAGCATATGCCGCATATTGCTGAAAATCACCTCGATAAGCCGCACGTGAAGCAATATTGATAATTAACCCTTCTTTACCATTCTGAATACAACCATTGATATACCATTTACTCAAAAGAGAGGAAGAGGTTAGATTCACCTGCATCGTTTTATTCCATACAGAAAGCCACTCCTCATCACTAAGTTCTATATCTCCTTCCAGGAAAATCCCGGCATTATTAATAATGACATCCGGCGGATCCTCAATTAAGTACAATTTGAGAGCACTGGTTATAGATTCTAAATCTGATAAATCCGTTTCAACAATTGAAAAATGTTGATGATTCAGAAGTTTATCCGGCACATCTGACCGGTTTTTTGTCCCTAACACCGAGAATCCTTTTTGCAAGAGCTGACTACAGATCACCAACCCAATACCTCGGGATGAACCCGTTACTAAAGCTTTTTTAATAGCCATTTATGATGGATCGAGTATCTGATCAATTCTAGACTGAATATCCCTCAGATGTATGCTCGTTAACCGATCACTGCTTCTGTTAATCGCACTGCTCACTTGTTGATTTAGGCTTTGTAATTCATCTCTTAACAACGCCTTAATATCACTTCCATGAACACTATCATCACTGCTTTCCATTAAATCATTGATATGATTAACATACGTTCGCTGTAAGTTTCTTCTATAAACGTCGATGGAAGCACCGCTGGAAAGTTCACTCCAAATTCCATTTCTTAAATCTGTTAATAATTCGCTTACTGTATAGGCTTCACTGCCCCTGAAGGCCTCATCTTCAATCATGCGAAGAAAACGCGAACTGTTCATAACCGTTTGCAACTGACGACCCTGCAGGGTTTGGATCCGTTCTACAGCACCTGAATGCTCAATATTGCGTAAGATATTTGTATCCAACAACCACTGTGGTGTTGTAAATGCATACTCATTCATAAAATTAACAGCTTCAATCTGATAATCACGATGCACCGGCCGGTAAATATCACCATCCTGATCTGATGTAATTCTCTCATAATATACCCCACCAATGTTGGTAATCACATGATTCACATATCGATTCCACTGTCCAATTAACTCACCATAAATCTCTTGTAGATCATCATATCCATGTCCGGCTCTGGATGTCCATTCAACCAGATTTGGAGTTACTCTCTGAAGATTCATCATCCCATATGTGGAAGCCTGTATCGGATCATCTGAAAGTGCTTCAGTCTGGGCTGATGGGTCATATCCTGTCGACTGACCAAAACGATACATTGGATCATCCTCTTTATCTAAAATCCACTGATTAAGGGTTGAGATTTCATCCTCAGGCGTTACAGCATCGGGAATTACCCGATATCCCCAATTAACAGAGTAGCGGTCGTAGGGCCCTATTTTCCGTATAAATCTCTCTACACCATCACCGGGTTGAGCGATATAATTCTGTCTTGCATAGTCCATTACTGACGCTGATACTCCGTATTCTGCTGTAAATGTGGGAGAACGGAGTGAATCGACCGGATAGCTGGAGTTGGCTTTCATATTGTGCGGCAGCCCTAATGCATGCCCAATTTCATGCGCAATCACCTGTCTGATGGCTTCCTGCAGATAATCATCTTCCACTTGGAGGCTACGTGCTTTTGGATTTGCAGCACCGGTTTCCAGCATTAATCGATTTCGATAGGATCGAATATGATTGTGATACCAGATGATGTCGCTGGCAATAATCTCTCCGGTTCGGGGATCTGTAGTACTGGGACCTACCGCATTACGGGTCGTATTGGCAATCCAGCGTACCATATTGTAGCGAATATCTTCAGGTTCAAAGTCGGGATCTTCTTCCTTGGTGGGAGGATTCTTTGCCTGAATCGCATTTTTAAAACCGGCCACTTCAAAAGCCTCATTCCAATCTTCAACTCCTTTGATTACACTTTGCCGATATTCATTAGGGGTACCCGGGTCTAAATAGTAAATAATTGGTTTGATGGGTTCCACTAATTCACCTCGATTATAAGCTTCCATGTCTGATGGTTCAAGACGCCATCTCCGGATTAAAGATCTTGTGGCAGCTTTCTGCTCATCGGATCCGAAATCCAGCTGATTAATCGTAAACCACCCAACCCGATAGTCATAATGACGAGGTCTCATCGGCTCTTTGGGCAGCAAAATTATTGATTGATTCATCAGAAGTGATAGTGTATTGGTGTTCTGCGAAGAGGGTGGGCTCATCACTTCGTACGTCATGACATGACGGGCTTCAACATTTTGTGGAAATGTTCGAACAGTATCAATATAACTTCTGGAGGCGTCAAAACGTCTGAATTGATACATATTTCTTAAATATGACGGCAGTCCGGAAATAGCTTGCACATCGCTCTCAAAAAAACTGTTTACTTCTATTAGTGTAGAAGTACTGTCGGGCCCGATAGCCTCTACATCAAATGTAGCTATAATTGGCTCATAATTATTCGCCCAGACAGATCTTGCAATTGGAAGTGAATCAGGGGCTACACTTGAGTAAGATCTCTGACGTATGTTAATTTTATTCCTTACTTTTTCAAATGTAATCACTTGCTCTGCTGTTTTAGATCCACTACTGACAAATCCGAAAAAATTACTGGGTACAGCGGCTACCCGACTCACTATCAGAAAATCTCTGTTGAGTAATGAGTCCGGGATTTCGAAGTACACTTTATCTTCAACCAGGTGAATATCTAAAACACCTTCTGATGAGAGCGCTTTATCCGTTATGATAGAGTTATACCCATCAGATGGTTGATTGGAACTTTGCGATGGGGGAGTTGTAGTTTGTTGTGTAGAAGCACATGAAAGAGTAAATAGGAGTGCAAAAGCAGTTAAAATCAGTGAGCGCATGAATATAATTTATTTGAGGTGAAACAAGCTTTAATTCACCTTAAATAAAAGAAAAATATGTGTAATATGTTAGATCATTGAGCAGTGATTTGAAGAATTTGGTGGTAGCATAAGCTCTTTCCCTGATTTTCAAATTTTCGACTAATCAACTTCTCAGCCATCCATCTAATTGAGCTCCATGCAGCTCAGCTATGACCTGCATATCAACGACAAGACGTTCAAATTTATCAGGGTCAGGATTAATTTTAGATAGGGCCAAACAAAGATATCCTCCCCCGTCATCATTGGCTTCACAGATAGGGATGGAATATCCAT
>TARA_R100001143_G_scaffold63036_1_pt1 | contig 28381 bp, 19 predicted proteins | sample TARA_R100001143 | Tara Oceans TARA_R100001143 (sample SAMEA2621300) | marine metagenome | biome: marine biome (ENVO:00000447); feature: mesopelagic zone (ENVO:00000213); material: "saline water (ENVO:00002010), including plankton (ENVO:xxxxxxxx)" | depth 800 m | reverse complement strand
GGAAGTCGCTGCCGGTGATTACATATTGATCGTACGGTTTATCGGATACAGAACTGCAAGAACACAGGTATCAGTCACATCCGGCAGAGAGACGATCGTCAACCTATCGCTTGCAAACGACCCTCTGGGCCTGGATGAAGTGATCGTCTCCGGGACATTTAATCCTGCAACGCGACTCGAATCCAGTACCGCAATCACCATCATCTCACCCGAACAGATTAAGCAGAGAGTACCGCGTGGAACCGGAGATCTTTTAAGAACAGTTCCCGGAGTTCAGGTTTCAAGCAACTACGGTGAGTCCGGCGCCGATGTGACCGTGAGAGGTTTGCCATTTCTTGCAAACAGCTCTTTCCGTTATGTCAGTCTGCAGGAAGACGGTTTACCCGTTTTTGAGCCACCGGGCGTATTATTCGCATTTCCGGATGCCATGGCCCGGCAGGATGAAACCATCTCACGGGTCGAGATGGTTCGTGGCGGCAGTGCATCCGTGTTCTCATCCAATACACCGGGTGGGATTGTTAACTTCATCAGCAAAACCGGTGGATCTGAACTCCAAGGCACTCTCAAAAGCAGTGTCGGTTTTCATGGATTGGCCCGGCAGGATATTAATCTGGGTGGGCCACTTATGGATCAATGGCGTTTTAATGTTGGTGGTTATTATCGATATGATGAAGGGGTCAGACATCCGGGATTCCCGGCAAATCGTGGAGGGCAGCTTAAAGTAAACCTTACCAGACAATTAGATAACGGGTATTTCAGAATCTATGGCAAGTACCTGAATGAGCGTAATGTCTGGTTTATGGGAAGCCCGATCCAGAATTATAAAAACCCGGAATCCATTCCCGGCGGACCTGACATAGCATCCGGAACTACCTACTCTCCGAATCGACGTGTACTGACTATCCCGGATGCACATAATCGTGGGTCTCAGCGACAGGTCAATATGGACAATGGTTTTCACGTCGACTATCGCATGATCGGAGCCGAACTGCTGAACGAACTTGGAGATGGCTGGCATCTCACAACCAGAACACGATTCATCAACTCTTCCAATGAGATGAATCTGATGGTTGATGTGGCCGACCCTTTCCCGATCACCGCATTTGCACAACCTGCTCTACCGGCTCAGGTTCCTCGATTTGTCCGATTTGTTAACTCCGGGGAAACAATTACTGATCCAAATCAGGTAAGTAATCTAAATGGAAATGGTCTTATGACCGTTCACGGACTCGGATTTTCAAATCAATGGACCAATAACTTTATTTCAAACATCCAGCTAACCAAACAGGCCGGCAATCACAGCCTTAACGCAGGTGTTTACTATAGTAACTACCGTATTCAATGGCATCTGGTTCAGGCCGGTGTGTTTATGGAAGTTGCAGATCAACCCAGATTGATTCAGGTGATGATACCCGGTCAGGGCGGAGCACCCATGGGACTTACACCACCGGATGGATTTGCCGGATTAAATACCAGCTACTGGAACCTGAGAAGTTATGCGAATGTCATGGCATTTTATCTGGGTGATAACTGGCAGGTAAACGAAAAACTCAATATTGATGCAGGTTTTCGAATGGATATCAACCTTCAGAAAGGAAGTGCAGAACGGCCTGTAAACCCCGGACAGGTACAAAATGGCGAAGTTGTCGGACAGGAATTACCACCTGGTTATCCCGCATTTACGCCTACCCCGGCAGAATCCCGAGCAGGACAATTCGGCAGTGGCCGCTATCGTACCTGGGATTATAATTTCACAAATGTCGGAGGGTCCATCGGGCTCAACTATAAAGTCAGTGACACTTTTGCTCTTTACACAAGAGGAAGTACCGGAAGTCGTGCACCTACGATTCAACAGTGGACATTCCAATCCACTAATGGAAGCCAGATCACAGGCGACACTCAAAAAGGTAAAGTTGAAACCATCACTCAGGCTGAGGCCGGCATCAAAGTTCAGTCAAATCAATGGTCACTGCTTCTGACCAGTTTCTACAGCTCCAGTACAAATCTGATTACCAATTTCCATCGGGGTCAGGCAGACGGTAGTTTTATTTTTGTTCCGGTAATCGGTAATACACGTACGATTGGAGCCGAAATTGAAACAGTATACACTCCACTACCAAACCTCGACCTGCGGGCTACGGCAACCATTCAAGATCCCCGTTTCACAAAGTTTGAATATGATTTCTTTATACCCGGAAACAATGAATTCAGCGGAACCCAATCACGAGACTATTCAGGGAATCTGCTGCCTGAAGCAGTTCGTTTTTTGGCTGATTTGACAGCTTCATACAGAATTGAAGCCATAGATCTGTTTGTTAACTACAGGTACACTGGTGAACGATTGGCGAATCGGCCGAATACCGTTTCACTGTCCGGATTTAATGAAGTAATGGCCGGTATAGGCTACACATTCAATCAAATCCGGGTCGATCTGCAGGGAGCCAACATTTTCAATACAAAAGCGATCACCCTTATGGCTTCCCGAACCGGTGAAGACATACTGAGTGTGCGTGAGGACGGTACAGCAGAAGTCTTGGTCACATCCGGCGCACGAGCAGGTACAATTTCAGAAAGTTTTCAAACGACCGGACTGGGAATTTTGCCGCGAAGTGTCATCATGAGTATTACTTACAACTTTTAATTATCAAACCATTCATAAAGGTTTGGCCGGCCTACCCCGGATCTATCCGTATCCCGGGTTCTGAGGCGGCCATCTTTTATTCATAATCAATTGGTTATTCTACGATTCTCATGACAGACGAAACCGGAATTCATTCTGAAAATCAACAACATCTTACTCTGGGGTACTCAATTACTGCACTTGTTCTCGCATTCGGTGGAACATTCAGCTGTGGGTTGGTATCCACATTAATGGCTGCATATCTCTCTACTTCTGTTCTTGATCTGCTGGGAACAGCTGACCCAAGTGATATTGGTTATGTCGGATCTTACATAAACTCACTCTATATCGTTGGATGGGCGATAGGTGGCATTCTATTTGGTTGGGCAGGAGATAAGATTGGAAGAGTCCGAACGATGTCGCTCTGCATCCTAACTTTTGCAATTTTCACTATTGTTATCTGGATTACACCCAATTGGTATTTGTTGGTACTCTTCAGGTTTCTGGCCGGTATGGGAGTTGGCGGAACAATGGTTCTTACTGCCGTATTTATCGCAGAAGTATGGGGTGAGCGCTTAAAGGGCAGAGCCATTGCATTGAGTATTATTGCCGTTGGGTTCCCAATTGGAATTATTTTTTCAGGATTGGTTACACATATAATTGAAAGTTGGAGAATTGCATTTCTGACAGGTTTTATTCCACTTTTGATAGCGATCTTAAGCATTCTGATACTTAAAGAACCGAATCAATGGACCCAAATAAGTGTGAAAAATGAAAGAGAACAAAACAGACATAAAGGTTCTTTTTCGTTTCTTCTTGCACCGGAGAACAAAAATAATTTTTTTGTAGCTGCAACCATATTTGGCAGCATGCTGGTTGGAATTTGGTCCACTTTCTCCTGGCTGCCCACATGGGCTCAAAATCTACCGGCTTCAGCTGCAGATCTAAGTCAAGGTGGTAATCTGGTTATATTGCTTGGACTTGGCGGAATCATTGGATCATTCTTTGCCGGTTTTCTGGCAAACGGATTGGGAAGGAAAAAGGCTTTGATGGTTGCATTTGGCGGAGCCACATTAGCCGCATCCAATCTCTATTTGACCAACTCAGAGTTTACTGGCTTTATCTATATACAAACGGCTTTTCTGGCGATCTTTTTCGGAATCAGTCAGGCAATTTTTACTGCCTACATTCCGGAACTATTCCCGGTATCTGTACGCTCAACGGCAACCGGTTTCTGTTTTAATGCCGGCAGATTTGTAACAGCATCTGCTGTCTTTTTTGTAGGGATATTAATTCCCATATTGGGAGGGTATGGCAATTCGCTCCTTTTCTTTTCAATAACCTATGTCATTGGATTTATTACAGTCTTTTATGGACAAGAAACCAAAGATAAAATTATTTAAATGTCAATTGTTCATATAGATAAACTTAATCACTTGAATAGGACATAATATTCAATATTATCTGCGCCAGCTCATGCATCTAAAAATCTCAGTCCTTTCATATGATCAAACGAACACTCTGTGCCAATTTTATAATCAGCCATAAGCAACTTACTCCCCCTTCTTTAATGCCCATCGATCTCTTTTCGGTGGGATAATCCACTTAATCGTTATTTCTTATTAAGTAATGTATTCAGAATTGGTGCAAGCTCAGAAAGATTTTCTTTTGATACAAAATCTACAATGGGAAGCTTAGCGGCTTTTTTTCTCATGGATAGGATGTCATGGCTTGTGACCATGATTATTTTTGCTTTTGGATCCTGTCTGAGGATAATCTCAGAGGCCTGATATCCGTTCATTTGGATCAATTCAAAATCCATTAGAACGCAATTGGGATCGTGAAGCATGTACTCTTTTACAGCTTCTTCTCCGCTTTCACATTCTATGACTTCATATTGATCTGAAATTGCCAGTTCTAAGTGTTTTTTTAACACCAATCGAATCCCTTGATGGTCATCAACAATCATTATTTTCATTAATGCACCTTAAAATAGTGTGTGATTCAGCTATCCAATTCCGCTGAAATAAGTTACACTGTTGATAGAATATTTCATATATCCCTCTGGTTATCAATAGAGAGAGCTGCTCAATCGTATGAGTAGCATTACCTATTTGGCTGCATGAATCGTATTGAATTTGAAATTTCAGATTGACTAGTTTCTTTTGAATTCAGTTATCAGTATTCAGCCATTCCATTCTAAAAGCAGATCTTTTTTAAAATTATTTTCGAGTTTTAAACAATTCGTAAAAACCTCTCATTGCTCTTTGTTGCTCATCCAAACTTCCTTCGGTCTTGAATCAAATAGCACTCGTTCCAGGATTATTTAAATAAGTACTAGACATTTGAAAAAAAAAGAGCCCTCCGTTTTTACGAAGGACTCTTTTTTCAAAATTTACTTTATAAGATCAAAGAACCGCTGCTTATTTGCCGCGTCCTTTTCCTTTATTATGAACGACTTGTACCTCGAAACTATCCAATGTAGTGTTTCCAGCCACATCCGAAGCACTCATGGAAATCGTATAGGTTCTTCCGTTTCCTTTTCCACTGCGCTCGGAACGAACGTACACGTCCTTGCTGCCATCGGCATTCGTTACAACCTCCCAATCCGAATCTGTATTTCCATCACCTTTTCCGTTTGAATCTTCATTACTAGTAACTGTAACCTCTACTTCCGTTTCACCATCTACATTATCAGATGCGGTGATCCCTGTAGCCACTAATACCATCTTGTGATTCGGCGGCCATACGATGCCGGTTACTTGGCTATAAGATAATACAGGTGGAGTCTCGTCTGATGATGGGATTACAATAGGGGTATCGTCTTCAAATTTTACTTCAGGGTCTATTCCTGTTCTTTCTTTATAAGAATCATAAGTTTCAAGTCGATAAATTCCTCCAGCTTGACCTCCCCCGTCAAGTATAATGAAAGACAATTCTGCAGGGCCGCCTGGTAGTGTAATTGAAACTTCTGCTGGTAGTACAGTTGTTCCTTGGAAATCAGTTTGGACACCATTTATAAAAATCCAAGAGCAATTATCAGCAACATATTGCATTACATAGTTACCTGCATCACCACTGATGGTCTTACTGTATTTAGTCCAGTGTTTATCAAATGTACCAGCGTGCCCGGTGCTTGATATACTGTTCCAGGCATTAATCCATTTCGCATTCCAACTGGAATTTGTATACCATTGCGCGAAGGAAGCAGTAAACTGAGGAAATGCATAAGTCTGACTCCCTGGTCCGGTAAATGCATCTAAACCAACTGCTGGTGTCGCCTTACAATCAGCTATCCAATCAGAACCGGTATATTCTATAGGCCCCCAGGATAGCTCTGTGCCATCACTTGTGAAAACATTAGTAGTCGTTGCGTTGTTTCCCAATACCTGAGCCGATAAGGCCATATCATTCTCATCATACGCAGATGTAGAAGAATCTTTACAAGATGTAAATGCCAATCCCGCAATGAGCACAATTAAGCCTAAATTGCGAAAATGTGTTGTTTTAAATCGTTTCATATTATTCCTAAAATTTAATTTTGTTCTTAATTAACGAGCACCTAATAAATTCCAGCAAACCATTTTGCTGATTATTTATTAAGTAATACACAAGTGTTCTGCCTCGATAGTGCAAAGGTGGCTGATTCTTTATTATTTACCTATAGGAACTGCTTCTCATTCGTATAGGTAGAGGTACCTAGATGGGTGCATGTATCGGTAGAAGTAGGCATTTTCAGGTTGATATGCTTCTTCAAATTTTAGCTGTCAGACTTCAGCATTCAGCCTTTCCTTACTAACTGCTGATAGCTGATAGCTAACTCAAAGCTGCTCCGAATGCTCGATCGCGAACTTAAGAAGTGCATGTGTCCCGCTTATATCCAATTTACTGCAGATGTTGTGCCGGTGATTTTGAACCGTTTTAATGCTGACGTTCAACATCTCAGCCATCTCCTGATTCGTTTTCATCGTGGCGAGCAGTTTTAATATATTTTTTTCTGCCGGGGTCAATAAATGAAGCCCTTCTTTATCGGTTGCCGGAGTTGCCAGTTTTGTATTACGATTAATCAGAAAATCCGAAATTTCCGGGCTCAAATAGTGCTTTCCTGCCAACACAATATCCACACTCTTTAAAATTTCGGTTACTGTATTTTCTTTCAAAACATATCCTTTCACCCCAATATCCATCGCTTTGTTGAATAGTGACTCATCCTTATGCATCGTTAGAAAGATGATATCAATACTAATACCCTCGTTGTGCACGCGTTTTGCCACTTCGAAACCGTTGATCCCCGGCATATCAATATCCAGAATTGCAATATGAGGCTTCTTTTCCCGAATAATTCGCAGAGCATCATTCCCATTATCCGCTTCAATAATGTGGTAGTCTTTATTTTGTTCAATGACCTGTCGCAAGCCTTCTCGAATTAGAGCATGATCGTCTGCCAGCAATACAGATTTTTTTGATTCCATAAATCCTCAAAAGGGAATAATAATTTTAATACCCGTTCCTTCTCCGGGCTTTGAATCAATATTGATTTTACCACCAAGTGTTTCAACCCGTTCGTACATACCTGTAAAACCTAATCCTTTATTTACATTTTCTTCCGACTTATCAAAGCTTTTCCCATCATCCCAAATCGTTGCTTTTATTTCTGAATCGCTTCTTATGATCATCACCGATGCTTCTTGAGCATTTGAATGTTTTAAAATGTTGTTTGTAGCTTCCTGGATGACTCGGTAGAAGTGAATCTCTTTATTTTTTGGGATTACATCATCAATATTATCAATGTGATAACTCCAATCAATTTTTGATGATTTTTTAAGCTGATCGCAAAGATTTTCGATGGCTTCCGTAACACCAAATTTCTCTAAATGAACAGGACGCAAATTGTGTGAAATATTTCGAACATCATCAATAGAAAGAACTGCGCTTTGCATAATCTCCTTGAGCTGTTTCACCATCTCATCGGGATCATCTGCTTGCTGTTGAGCTATTTCGGCCCTGTTCTTTATAACCAATATTTGCTGGCCAAGTCCATCATGAAGTTCGGATGCAATGCGTCTGCGCTCCGTTTCTTGTGAATCAATGAGCCGTTCGGTAAATCTTTTTTGCCGTTCATTTTCTCGCCTGAGTTGCCTGACTCTTAAATAGTAGAACGTAGGGCCGGTGCTCACTAAAAGAATAAAAATAAACGCATAAAACCACGGAGTTTGCCAGAATGGAGGGGCAACAACAACTCCTATACTTGCATATTGACTGTTCCACGGACCATTATTACTACTGGCTGTCACTTTAAATGTGTATTCGCCCGGAGGGATATTGGTGAACAGAGCCGATCGGCTATTCCCCACTTCAAACCAATTTTCATTTAACCCTTCAAGTTGATATTGGAACATGACTTTATCAGGATCCCTAAAACTTAATGCCGTATAATCAATTTGAAGATAGGCATTATTGAAATCCAGATTGACTACTTCCCTGTTCGAGAGGTCAACTTCGCCATTTTTCACATTCTCGATATAGACAGTCGGAGGTTGACGTTCTTCCACCGTGTTTTCAGTGGAAACAATTGCAACGCCACTTACAGTGGGAAAATATAACTTCCCATCTTCTGATTGAATCACATTGGGTTCAAATCCACCATTGGTTTCTGCTGATAGCATTCCATCATTTACCCCGTAGACAAAGCTGCTTATCTCAGGGATTTTCTCTTCAGCAAAATCATTCAACTCGCTCTTTTGAACCCTGAAAATCCCACGGTTGCTCCCCATCCAGAAACTTCCATATCGGTCTTCCTGAATATGTGAAACAATATTATCAAAAAGGCCATCCTCTTTTGTGATAGAGGTCACTTTCCCGTCTTTTATTCGAAAAATTCCATTTCCATAGGTTCCGATCCACATCACCCCTTCTTCATCCTGATGAATAGCCCGGACATAGGGTTCTGGCTGAATATTATCTCTGATTTCAATTTCTGCTAAAGGAACCTGTTCCGCGGTTCCATTCAAAATTTTATTCAAACCGCTTGATGTTCCCACCCATATCACCCCATTTTGGTCTTCAAAAACAGTGCGTGTATCGTTATAGCTCATTCCATTTTCTGTAGAATATCGGAGGTATGTTTCGCCATCGTATTTGTATAAACCATTTATAGCGCCGATCCAGATATTCCCATTAGAGTCTTCAGAAATGGTAAAAACTTCGGTTCCATCAAAACCTTGATTTTCATCAACGATGACTCCCGGTTCCGTTAAAGAATTACTCCTGTACAGAATACGTGATCCAAACCAAATATGATCTTTGGAATCCTGGAAAACCGACCATATACATTGATTAGGCAGCAAATCACTAATAACCGGTTGAGTTAATCTTTGAGTTGCCGGATCATAACTGTAAATACCCCCACAATTTGTGGCAAAAATATATGTTCCATCATTTAGAGAAGCTAACGACAGCATGATATCGTTTTTTAACCCCTCTCTACGCCCAATGGTTGAGATTTGAGTAGGCCTAAATTTGAATAAACCATCGCCCTGTGAACCGATCCAATAGTTGCCTTCATTATCTTCAAATACCCTGCTAAACTGAACCTCATCAGATACTTCGTTTAGCTCTAACTGAGTAAATCCGGATCCATTCCAAAAACTGACTCCTGAATAACTGGTCACCCATAAATTCTTCTTTTTATCAACATATAAATTCCAGGTGAACCTTGAACTAAGGCCATCTGATTCATTAAATAATCTCAGAGTCCCATCTTTTTGCTGAAAAACACCATCACCGGTAGTCCCAAAAAAATACTCTCCGGAATTTTCAGGGAATTCTACAAAGTCTTCAATGATATGATTTACTTCAGAACTTAAGTCAGCCACTTGAATAACCTGATCTCCATAGGTACGCAAGATTTCATTTTCGTGTGCCAACCACACCCCATCACTGTTGTTTAAGGCTTCTTGTACCAACTCTGAATCCCTCAAAATATCTACCTTATCAATTGAATTTTCATTCACTATGTAAGCGTTCGAGTTCGCCAAAAGCCATATTGTACCTTTTGAGTCTTCTTTCATCATTGAGGGAGAATAAACAAAAGAGTTGTCTTCAATTAAGTAAAACGTACATTCACCATTTTCAAATTTCAATAACCCGCTCTCTGTACCTAACCATATTGCACCACTGCTATCTTCAAATAAATGCAGGATTCGATCCGATCTCATCCCCTTTGTATTGGATCGATCAAAAGTGGTAAATGAAATGCCATCAAATCGCACCAACCCTCCAAAAGTAGCCAGCCAGATATACCCATCCCTGGTTTGTATAATATCATTAATTGTACTTTGAGGAAGGCCTTCTTCCATACCATATTGAGTGAGCCTGTAATTCTGAAGATCAACTTCTTGCGAAACACAAGGTTGAGCAAACAGAAAGAAAGAGATGCACCCTAAAAGCACTTTTAATATAGATGATTTCACATGTAGTAAATAAAAGATGGCCACCAATAAAACAATACTACAAGAAAATATTTATTTATACACATATAAAATGAATCCATCATTTTAACTTCTATAGACTTGTATGCCCGTTTTTCCGGGGCTAACGCTATTAGTCAGTTAGTATCCTGCACCTAAAATTCCGCGGATTGCCACTGCACACTAACTTGTCCCCTGAAACTTGAACCCAGTATAGTTTACATTGAATATTGTGCTTTAACTTTCAAATTTCAGGGATATTTATTGTGCTCCAAATTGCCCCTGAACCCTGGACCCTGTACCTCCTATAAAACATCCCCCAATTCCACTTTCTCCTCCTCATAGAATTTGCCCCATTTCTCCTTGGGATCGGGCGGGGTTAGCAGTGATACAACGATCAACACCAGTATGGATAAACCTGCCGCCGGCAACACTATATAGTCGTAAGGTATCAATGGCTCATTCCCAAACGAGTTAATAATCGTAATAAGAATTGTTACTCCCATACCCGTTGCAATGGATGCCACTCCTCCGGCGGTGGTTACCCGTTTCCATAAAAAGGCCGCCAGAAGTGCAGGTGTGAGTCCTGCCCCTACCATCGTATACGCCGTAAAAGCCATATCCAGTATCGTTCGGAATTGTGTAAGAAGTAACCAGGCCACCACTCCTAATACCAATACCATCAATCTCTGAAAAAAGATGATCCTCTTCTCAGAAGCTTTCGGATTGACAAATCGCTGATAGATATCACGTGTTAAATTTGTTGAAGGTGTTAACAGAAAGCTGTTTCCGGTTGATGTAATGATCGCTACCGCTGCACATATCAACAGTAATCCGCCAGCCAGGGGTATTCCTACTTCTGTAGCAAAACGAGCCGTATGAAGGATAATCCGTTCACTGTCTGCAACCGCAAGATGCATTAAACTTCCGGGATCAAGTGAATTAAAATGACTGAATGCAATAATCGCCAGAGACGCGATCGCTGTTTCAATGACGATTGTACCCACCACCCAAAGCATCACAGCATTTTTTGCGGCTTTCTCACTTTTTGCAGAATAGAATTTCTGATACATATTGGATTCACCAAGCAGCAACAGAAAAGTTGGGAAAAATACACCCATGACCCAAATCCAGCTGTGTCCGCCAAGCAAACTGAAGAGTTGAGGATCCAGCTCTGTCGTGAGGTACTCCGATCCACCCAAATTAAAATAGACCAAAGGTACCGCGATGATCACTGCTACGGTGATGATCGCTCCATTTATGATATCCACCGACACAATAGAGAGCATTCCGGCAAATGCGGTAAATGCAATGATGAAACCGGCTGTAAGCAACACACCCTGCCACTCCGGGATATCAGCTATGAGATTCAATACAAAACCACCGCCTCTGAATTGATATCCAACGATCGTTGTGTATGCTATAACAATCACTATTGTTCCCAGAATCCTGGCATATTTGTTATATCGAAGCTCCAGAATATCCGGAACCGTATACTGCGCGATCCGCCTTACTTTTGCTGCCAAAAAGAAGACGATTACAATTCCAACCCAGGCACCGGCTGCCAGCCAAAGCTCGGACAGACCCACCCTCGCAGCCAACCCGGCACCGGCAAGCAGTGTACCGGAACCCAACCAGGTACAAAGTAAAGTTCCAACAAGCTTGTACGTCGGCACCGAACGGCCGGCAACCATAAAATCATCCTGGTTTTTTATGGATCGGCTTTTCCAGATGGAAATACCCATCAACATGACGAGGTAAAGGATTACGATGAAGAAATATATGGACATGGCAGGATTCAAGCTGGAGCACAGTGACAATACCGAGACATCAGGAGTTCAGTGCGCTGGGTTATGGTTTCAGAGTTCAAGACGCAAGGTTCAAGGGATTTTAAATATATTAAAACCCTACCCGTCGGTTTTGCCCGCCCCGAAACGTCGGGGAGCGCAGTCCCGACGCTTTTTTGTCGGGGCGCTCCTCCTTTATTCCACGTAGCAAAGCGGAGTGATGTCGAGAACTCAATGCGATAAAATAGTGAGTACGCCGATCTCTAACAAATAGAAGAATTATAGATTTGCCCACCTCTAAACTATGCATCTTGCCTCTTGAAACCTGTACCTATAGCCCTGCCCATTGATCCCTGCATCTTGATCCCTGCACCTTAGCCCCTTGACCCCTTACTCCCTACCCTTGATATATTCCTGATCACAAACAGAGTTTTGAACTTTAAGTTCTCGAAACCTTCACACAGGATTACCCCACATCTGAATAGGGAAAAGCCTGATTGTTTTCCTGAAATTGATTGTGTTAAATGAGAGGGTAACCATGTATGTCTGAACTCTGAATCAACCCCGGCTTTTGGCTTGATGAGATTCAAAACCCGGACTGAAGTAAGGAACCGATTACCGAGGAGAGAACCATCACCCGTTTGAAAAAGATTGATTTACAATGAAATTTAATTGTTCAATTCGGGTTCACCAACACTTTGCATAATGAAAAAAGGAGCATTCAATGAAGAGAAAACAAGTCTATACTTTTGGTGATGGAACCGCCGATGGCGACCGTTCCATGAAACAACTTTTGGGCGGAAAAGGCGCCAACCTCGCAGAAATGTCCAATAAAGGGCTTCCAGTTCCGGCCGGTTTTACCATATCTACCGAAGCCTGTCACTATTACTCCAGCCACAATTCTTTATGGCCAAAAGGACTGAAAGATCAAGTCCGAAAAGGAGTCGATTTTATCGAAAATGTGATGGGTACCAAACTTGGCGACTCTAAAAAACCTCTTCTGCTTTCAGTACGTTCAGGAGCTGCCGTCTCCATGCCGGGCATGATGGATACCGTACTGAACCTGGGGCTCAACGACGATACCGTGATTGCACTGGCCGAACATACCGGCAATGAGCGATTCGCCTACGACAGCTACAGACGGTTTATCGATATGTTTGGCAATGTTGTGATGGGAATTTCACACGACTTATTTGAGGAAGCGCTTGAAGCGTTGAAAAAAGCAAAAAAAGTTGACAATGATACCCTGTTAAACACCAAAGACCTGAAGGAACTGGTGAATCGGTATAAAGCCGTTTACAGAAAAGCGACCGGTTTTATGTTTCCCAAAGATCCTCATGAACAGCTTGAATGGTCAATAAACGCCGTTTTTAACTCCTGGGACAGCGACCGTGCAATCAAATACCGTCGAATCAACCAGATTACCGGACTCCTGGGCACCGCGGTCAATGTTCAGGCGATGGTTTATGGCAATATGGGTGATGACTGTGCCACGGGCGTCTTTTTTACGCGCAATCCATCTACCGGAGAGGATAAACTTTACGGCGAGTACCTGGTCAATGCACAGGGGGAAGATGTTGTAGCCGGTATCCGAACACCGGAAGATCTCTCCAAATTGGCTGAGATAATGCCAAAATCTTACAAAGAGATTGAAAGCTGGGGCAAACGACTGGAATCTCATTATGGTAACATGCAGGATATCGAATTTACGATTCAGAAAGGAACTCTTTACATCCTGCAGACCCGAAGCGGTAAGCGAACTGGCCATGCGGCGATCAAAATAGCAACCGATATGGTTGAAGAAGGACTTATCGATAAACGTACTGCCGTAAAATCACTGGTCGAACCCACACACCTGGATCAACTGCTCCATCCGCAAATTGATGCAAATAGCGTAGATCCCGAATCCGTTTTGGGCACCGGACTCCCGGCATCGCCCGGTGCAGCCGTAGGGAAAGTGGTTTTTGAATCACATAAGGCTGAAGAAGCGGCTTTGGCAGGCGAACCGGTGATTCTGGTCAGAATTGAAACCAGTCCGGAAGATGTTGGCGGAATGTCAGCCGCTCAGGGGATTTTAACATCGCGTGGCGGCATGACCAGCCACGCCGCCGTTGTCGCAAGAGGTTGGGGAAAACCTTGTGTGGCCGGCTGCGGTGATATCATCATCGACTACGAAAATGGTAACTTTACGAATGGCAAGGTAACCGTCAATGAAGGGGATTGGATCTCCATCGATGGTGCAAGAGGCACGGTGATCAATGGACAAAAAGAGGTCATCAAACCGGAATTGAAAGATGATTACCATCTATTCATGACTTGGGTCGATGAATTCCGTGACATGAAAGTAAGAACTAACGCGGATAGCCCGGAAGACGCTGCACGTGCAAGGGAATTTGGCGCAGAGGGAATCGGGCTGTGCCGGACTGAACATATGTTTTTTGGTGAGGAGAGAATAAAAGCAATCCGACGCATGATTATCTCCAGTAATACTGACGATCGTAAGGATGCCCTGGCTCAACTACTGCCCTACCAAAAAGAGGATTTTAAGGAGATATTCCGGGTTATGGAAAACCTTCCTGTAACCGTCAGGCTTCTTGACCCGCCACTGCATGAGTTTCTCCCGGATGAAGAGGAGGAAATTAACGTAGTAGCGGATGATTTGGGCATACGGAGATCTGTTTTTGCACGAAAAGTAAGAGGCCTCAAAGAGTTCAACCCAATGCTGGGCCATCGAGGATGCCGGCTGGGAATCACCTATCCCGAAATCACTGAAATGCAGACACGCGCCATTCTGGAAGCAGCCATCGAATTGAAAGAAGAAGGATTTGAGATTATTCCTGAAATCATGATCCCACTGGTAGGGACCCCACAGGAGTTTCATGCACAAAAAATTGTCGTAGATAATACCGCAGAAACAGTTTTTGCAGAGAAAAAACAGTCTGTAAAATATCTTGTAGGTACAATGATTGAGATTCCAAGGGCAGCACTCGTGGCGGGTAAGATCGCCAAAGAAGCGGCATTCTTTTCATTCGGAACCAACGATCTTACACAAATGACTTTTGGATATAGCCGTGATGACGCCGGAAAATTTCTGGGCGAATATATCAATGAGGGAATTTTGCAGGATGACCCATTTCAGGTTCTGGATATTGAAGGGGTGGGTCAGCTCGTGGAGATGGCAACTAAAAACGGACGAATGGTGAAACCGAAACTAAAAGTAGGTATCTGCGGGGAGCATGGAGGGGAGCCAAAGAGTGTGACGTTCTGCTATGAACAGGGACTTGATTATGTGTCCTGTTCGCCGTTCAGGGTACCTGTAGCCAGGCTTGCAGCCGCACAAGCGGCGCTAAATGGATGATTTTTCCGTAGCTTAATATCTCATATAACCAACCATGCCCCCGGATCTTTGAACAGCCGGGGGTTTTTTATTGATTACTTATACGGTACCTAATAATCTCTTCCATTGTAATCTCTGGATTCTCCTGCTGAAGCTGTTCAATCAGGGAAGTCGTGACACCAATCGTTCGCATTCGAATTAACTGCTCTTTCGTAACATCCCGAAACCCTAAATCATGAACATTGCTGGTATAATGAGCCGTGACATTCGCACGTCTGAGCTGTGCAAATTCATCAAGAGTCAAATCATAACCAAGCTCAATCATCATGGCCATAAAAGTAGTCGATACATCCGCATTGGCCAAACTCACAGCTTCATCCAATGTTATTTCAGTAAAACCCAGTGCACGTATATTGGATATAAAAGTAGCCGTCACGCCTTCACTGCGTAATGCGCGAAGATCGTCATGGGTCAGATCGGTATATCCCATTTCAATCATCAATTCATTCATGCTGTTTAACAGATCTTCAGACGGGCCGCCTACAGACTGAAAAGTACTGACCACTGCAGAAAGGGGATTATAAACTGAATTACTGACATCCTTCACAAAATAGAGTCCCAATACCACAATAACGGCAATTAGCAGTACCCGACTTACAAAATTATCATTACTTGAGGGACGATGATCTGTTTCAACAGAACTTTCCTTCAAAAAATTATCTAATCCATCCCGATCCGAATTTCTTAAATTGTTTTTAAAACGTTGATCCTTCGAACTCATAATTAGTTATGTCAGGTTAGCTGGATGAAAATTTTATTACGTAAATTTTCGTAAACTGTTTCAATTACAAAATGTGTTACATCAATAATTATGATACTTCAACTGAATTTACAACCCTATTTTATGAATAACTATTCTCTAATCCTTCTCATTGCCATTTTCACTTTTATAGCTGCATCCTGTGATAGTGAAGAGAAAACGGCTATACAGGGAACCGCCATTGTAGATAGTACTGAACTATTAGGAGATCTGCAGTATCTCTCATCTGATGAACTGGAAGGCCGCCGAACAGGCGAACAAGGGAATCGAATGGCACAGGATTATATAGAGGATAGATTTCAATCACTGAATCTGCAAATGGCAGGCGAATCCTATCGGCACCTGTTCAATTTTACCAATAGCAGAACAGAAGAGAATTTTACCGATGCTGTCAATCTGATCGGATATGTTCAGGGCAGTTCAAATCCGGATCAGTATATTGTTGTAACTGCTCACTATGATCATCTGGGGATTTCTGATGGCGAAATTTATAATGGCGCTGATGATAATGCTTCCGGGACAGGAGGATTGTTAGCTGCCGCACGATATTTTTCTGAAAATATACCTCAGAACAGTCTGCTTTTCATCGCATTTGATGCGGAAGAACAAGGGTTGTCAGGAGCAAGATTATTTATTGAAAATCCGGCTGTTCCACTGGATCAAATTGCAGTGAATGTGAATATGGATATGATCAGTACCAATTTTGAAAATGAAATATATGCGGTAGGCACTGCTCATTATCCTTTTTTAAAACCCTTTATTGATGAGTCCATTACCGACACAACGATCACTGTGAGTTTTGGATACGATACAGATGAGTGGCCTCAAAACTGGACCCTCTCTTCTGATCATGGCCCCTTTCACCTGGAGGGAATCCCTTTTGTCTATTTTGGTGTTGAAGATCATCCTCACTACCACCAGCCAACAGATACTTTCGATAGTATAAATCCTGATTTCTATTTGAAAGCTGTAGAAACGATAATCGGAGTCATTGAAAATTTGGATGAAAACCTGGATCAAATTGTAGAGTTGTCCAATTGATCAACAGTAGAGGGGGTTCTCGACTTCGTCCCGAAAAAACATCGGGACTTCACTCGAACTGACGGGTTAGGAGGTGTTTTTAAAAAACACCCCTCCACGTCACATTGAGCGCAGATGAGGAGCGCATGCGACGAGGCGCTCCTATTTTATCCCACGAAGCGGAGCGGAGTGAAGTCGAAATGTCCTCGCATTGGCATGCATCACCTATAACTCCTTGGACATAAAGAACATCGTAGGTTCGCCATAGGAGAAGCCGTAACGTTCGTAAAGGTTTCTGGCGCGGTTATCCTCACGCACTTCAAGTGTAACTTTGCAGCACTCGGTTTCCTTTGCTTTTTTTTCTGCTGTGCTTAAAAGAGCCTCACCAATACCCCTTCCCCTGAAATTAGGCATCACAGCAAGATCATGAATATTCAATACTTTTGCAGCTTTGAACGTTGAGAATCCAAAAAAACAGTTTGCAACTCCGGCTACTTCCCCATCAATAAATGCGATGAAACACAAGGTAGTGGGAAAGTTGCTCATTTTGTCGATCAGATTCGATCGAGTCTTATCAGAAAGGGAATCCCCCAGACCCATAGGATCCTCTGCATATCGATTGGTGACATCCAAAATGGCCTGACAATGTTTTTTATTGGTAAAATCAGCTTCAACAATCTCTAATGCTTTCATCCTAATGATTCCCTAAATATCCTGATTATTCTATTTCAACGAAGTCTACTATAAAAGAATCAAATAAAAAACAGATCTGCAAAAAAAAGGCCATGTTTACACACGGCCTCTTTCTTAAAATATGATTGATAAGCTACTGAAATCTTCTTATTGAACGATCAGTTTACCTACCATTCCACCTGCAAAATGTCCGGGGAATGAACAAACATAGTCGTACTCTCCGGTTGTTTCAGGAACAGTAAATGTTACAGTAACTGTTTCGCCATTACCGGCCATATCTGTTGCAGCAATCACCTGATCTTCAAAATCGGGTGAAATGTATTCATTATCACGTGCTGTGAGGGCTGCTCTGATAAATGCATCTAAATCTGTTCCCAAATCTACTACAGCAAAATTGTGTGACATTGCGGTAGGAGGAAGATTACTCACTGTAGTAAGCCGAATTCTTATCTCTTCACCCGGAGCGGCTTCGATGCCTTCCAGAAGAATATTTTGTCCTGCTTGTCCACCGGTAACCAATCCATCCGCAGCCTCTGCCACAACAAACTTCATGTCGTCCGTTCCGATTATTTCAATGGTTCTCACGCCATCATCAACTACTGCATCAGCGGTATCCGTTGTCTCAGCTGTTTCTTCCCCACCACCACATGCAGCAAGTCCAAAAAAGATTGCTATAAGTAATGTACTAAATATTGTTTTTTTCATTTGTCTATTGATCTGATTTTGTTTTTTTATGGTATTTATTCAACATTTTTAAAAATATTTCCATTCATTCAAGGTACAGCTTCTAACTCTCATTTAATAGTACCTCAATGTCTTTAATCACTTCATTTTTATCCAATTCACTGCCTGTATAATGTCTTCTAATCCGGCCCTGATCGTCGATTAAAGTCACCCGATCCGTATGATCAATGAAATAGATCGGAGTACCTGAATCTGTAAATCGGGTCGGTGTTTTAACCGTTCCAATATTAAGCTTGGATAGCAGGTTCACTACAACGGTTTTATCTCCCGTTAATAACTGCCAATTTTGCTGATTGAGATTGAAATTGGAAGCGTAATCAAACAATACATCAGGGGTGTCACGATCCGGATCAAAGGAGACACTGACAAGCAAAAGATCCTCACTCTCTTGAAATTCATTTTGAATATCTCTCATATTGTGCGTAATGAGAGGGCAAATATCGGGGCAGTGAGTGTATACATAACCCACAAGCATCACTTTTCCTACATAATCCGAAGGGAAATTGATATCGGCATTCAACTGATTCTTTAACAGGTACTCATCACCGCTAATAGTATCTTGTACCTTCAGTCGATCACAGCCGTATGCTGTCAAAATCAGCACACAGACTGCCAGGATCGATCGTCGATTTAACCTTCTTTGATTCATAAACACTCTTCGATTTACTGCATATTATCTAAGTGGTACCGGACTATTCGGCGAATACGGCAGTGAACCACCGTAAGTAGCCTCCAGCACGTCTAAGATAACAGGTGTATATGAAAGTACGATTAAGATAATTGCAATTATGATATAGGGTTTGAAATTCCTCAGCCATTTTGCCGGTTCATCATGGTATGGCTCTGATATCGGAAACGTAATCACTGCCCCCTCTTCTGTAGAACTGCTCTTTGAAAACACAGTTCCAAAGAATGAAACCAGGTACATGATAATCCCAATAAACATCAAAACACCGCCAATGACACTTAAATCGATGTAGAAAATCCAATCCTGTTGGTATAGAATACTATCCGGGTTTGCATAAGAGGCGCCGGTATTGGTTCTGCGCGGCATTCCTTTCAGCCCTCCTATTTTTAGCCCATATGACATGATAAACAGCCCAACAGTATAGACATAAGGCGATATCAACGCCCAGCCCTTACAACGAATCTCTTTATGCATGAATTGGCCGATCAGGTACAAACTACCCCCCAGAAATGCGAGTAGAACCGGTCCGGCCACAGTGAGATGGAAGTGACCCGGTACCCATGCGGTATTGTGAACAGCCGTATTCATCTGATAAGATGCGTTTATGATCCCGCCGATTCCACCAAAGATGAATATAAACAGGCCTAATATCAGATAGGCAAAAAACCATTTCTCTTTTTCAAAGTAGGGTAGTTTCCTCATCCACCCAAAGAGGCCTTTACCCCCACGTTTTTTACCGGCATATTCCAGTGAAGCCGCCAGTGTAAATGCGGTAATTAAGCTGGGAAGGGCGACCCCAAACGTGAATATTCCATGTAAAAGCTTCCATTCAGCGCCGATAGCAGGATCCATATACTGGTGATGTGTACCCACAGGGATAGAGAAAACGATAAACATCATAAATACCAATCGGCCGGCCATATCAGAGTACAGTTTACCGCCTGCAATTTTTGGCATAAATGAATAATACATCACGTAAGCCGGTAAGAGCCAGAAATAGACCAGGGGGTGGCCAAAAAACCAGAAGAGAGTCCGGGCCAACATCACATTAACCTCATCGACCAATCCCATCGACCATGGAAGCAGCATAAACAATATCTCAGCCGCGACTGCAAGGGTTGCTATAAACCAGATGATGAAAGTTGTCATCATCCCTACCACTGCAAGGGGTGTTTTCTTACCCACATTTTCTTTTCGCCACTGCAGATACATCGGAACCCAATTATAAGAAGCCAGCCAGGAACCGACCACCAATAGGGTTAATCCTATATAAAAAAGAGGATGTGCCTTTAGCGGCGGATAGAATGTATAGAGAACGGTTGCCTCTCCAAGGAGTATCACAACAGCAGCCATTACCGAACCTACTAACATCATGATACCCGAGGTCCAGGCAATTTTACTGTTCAGATGTTTCTTAAGCGAGTAGGGAATCAGCGCATTCCCTAATGCAACGGCAAAAAAAGTAGTGAACACAATCGCATTCAGAACCCCATGGAAAGTCAGCCCCTTGTAATAATCCCCCCCAACAAATGGGTCACTTTGAATGATACCGGCACGAAACATCGTCTGCATCAAGCCCCCATAAATACCAATAAAAAGAAGTACCATTGGCAGAATGAGCAGAAGTGAATTCAGGTTCTTGATCGATTTTGAGAAACGAAATGTATCAGAGTTCATCTTATGGCCCCTCCGTCATCTCAGGTTCAATAATTATGCGGCCGGCCATCGTATGGTGAGCGGCCCCGCAAAATTCATGGCAAGCAAAAAGATACTCTCCGGGCTCATTAAATGTGACGCGCATATAGTTAATTGCACCCGGTACCGCCATTAGATTCACATTTTTCCGTTCAATTTTAAAACCGTGAATGATGTCTTGTGAAGTCACATATAGGTCGACGGTTGAACCAACCGGTAATGTTACAACTGAAGGCTGGAAAGACCACATTCTGGCTACCATCTGAAGCTCATACGAATCAGGCCCGGTTTGGAAGAGTGTATCCGATTCAAACGGTTCCATGTTTGTGATACATGTAGGCACATCAATATCTTCAACGATAGCTGCATACACGATCCCGCCAAAAAACAGGATTAAAAGCATCCCGCTAAGTGTGAAAGCAATTTTTTCTGATTTGTCCATATTATATCAGGCCCCTCTGCTAAGGATTTCAAAATATAATGCAAACCAAATCACAACAAACATCACTAACATCATGATGAAAAATGCCAATGCCCCTTTCGGTTGGAAATCTTCCATTCCTTTATCTGAGTCGTTATTCCCCATATCCCCATTCCATTAAATTTTGGTTAATAAGGCTAATTAAAAGAATATTAATGACAAAGTAAAAAGACAACCATGTCCAAAATAGAAATAAAAAAAGTGTCCGGTTTTTAAACGGACACTTTATCCCTCTATCTTATTGTTTTATTTAATTTATTGAGACGGTACCCGCAGAGGTTCGGGCACTTAACAACGGGCCTCCATCGCCCACTCTGCCATTGATTCTGTTTCTCTCCATCTCCCCGGAAAAATTTCTTAGATTTGTATTTACACGGCTGCCTCTTAATTCAAGATCGTAATGATCAACATCCGGCATCGTGATTCGAATACTCCCGCCACTGGTTCGCAGCGTTACATCATCATAGAATGCAACCAAGTCAGCCCGAATGGATCCACCGCTTGTTCGTGCATTCAATTTTGCGGATATATTATCGAGCCGCATACTTCCACCGGATGTGCGAAGATCCGCTACACCTTCTAATCCATTCACAGTTACAGAACCTCCACTGGTTCGGGCATTTATCTCTCCTGTTGCATCCTCTATTTGAATAGATCCGCCCGATGTGCGCAGTTCTGTGACACCCTGTATATTCTGAACGCGTACACTGCCACCACTTGTTGACAGATTGAGACGGTTATAGATATTTTCTCCCGAAACGCTGCCTCCACTGGTATTTCCATCAACGGCCGAATTATGGGGTACATAGGCTCTGAATGAAATCGATTCATTTCTATTCCCCCAGAAAAAGTTTCTGCCTGAACCCTCTCGTCTGGCCGAGGCCGTTACTTTATTTCCATCCTGTTCAATGATTATTTCAAAATCGGATAGATCCGTATCGTCCGGTGTCAAGTAGGATGACCCGCGACGAACAAACATTTCAATCCGAACTTCATCCTCATTGTGTCCGATTACACTAATTGTGCCTCCGGACGTTCGTAACTCTACATCAGGTGACAACCCTGCTGAAAATGTATCCACTCTGAATGCGTCAGTAGAGGACTGTGCATGCATGATATCTATCATCATTGTAACAGATATCAGGAATGCTAATCCAAATTTTATCATTTTTATATTCATATTATCACCGCATTGGTTTTATTTTCAAATCCACTCCGGATCGCAATCAAAAATATTGAATAAAACTGAAGACCCCTGCTACATAAACAACAAAAAGAGTCTCAGGAAGTACCATCATCGAATCCAAAGGCATTGAAAAGAGTTAAAATTAGATGATCTGACCAACTGATCATGTATAAAGTCTCTACGATAACATCTTAAGATAGTTTCGGATGAATGGATATTTTTACTCATTCCACCAAAACCGATCATGAAACTAAACGGATTCTTCACTATTTTTGGTTCTATTCAGAAAGATAATTCTACAGACATGAAATTACCCTTTGTAATGGCAAAACGATTTGTCGCTGCCGAAACTTTTGAGGAGACTGTTCCAAAAATTAAATCGATTAATGAGAACGGTATTAAAGTAACACTTGATCTGTTGGGAGAAAATGTTGCGGATAAAACCACCGCTGATGAAACCGTTGAGATCTATTTAAATCTTCTGAATAATATTAATGATGCCGGCTTAAAAAGCACCATCTCTATTAAATTAACCATGATGGGTCTGGATATTAACAAGGATTACTGCAAAAAAAACCTATTCAGGCTGCTGGATGAAACTCAAAGGCTCAACTCCTTTGTACGGATTGATATGGAGGGATCTGACTATACACAGGATACAATTGATATTTTTAAAGAAGCCTTTCAAAAATATCCTAAACATGTTGGGATCGTGATTCAGGCTTATCTAAAAAGAACTAAAAAAGATATTGATGAATTGGCTGAAATAGGCGCGGATATCAGGCTATGCAAAGGTGCTTACAGTGAACCTGCTTCGATTGCCTATCAGGCGATGCCTGAAATTCGTGAAGCCTTTAAAAAATATGCGAAGGTACTTTTTGATAAAACATCTTTTCCGCGTATTGCCACTCATGATGATGAGCTGATTGAATGGGTAAAATCCTACACATCAGAAAATGGGATCTCAAAAGATCGATTTGAATTTCAAATGCTTTATGGTTTACGGGAAGACACGATGAAAGAGTTTGCTGAAAACGGGTATAACGCCAGGGTATATGTCCCATATGGAACGATGTGGTTCCCATATTTCAAACGCAGACTCCTGGAGCGAAAAGAGAATATCTTCTTTGTACTAAGTACAATGTTCAAAAAATAGTGCAGAACATCTATAGTGTTTCTTCTATGGATTTCTCACTCTCGATTTGGATCCAACCATTATTATCCCGATTCACATCAGCCATTCGCTGAGTTGGATCAATCTCTATTCTTATGATCTCATCCAGGGGTCTATCGATCGTAAAACTATATTCCGGGAAAACCCAGGGCCAGTCGTTTTGCACAAACCGCTCTACATCCGGGAACTCATTCTCCTTTTGTCCCCACATGATCCGCATCGGTATGTAGTAGTGTGTAACTGTACCGTCATTGAATTCGACCTCAATATCCAATGGCATTGGCATGAGTCCGACTCGTTCCAGGTCAACAACAACCCCCTGCTCCGTTTCGGAAACTTCCGAAATCCCATAATCAATGGTTTTGGTGGTTGTTACCCAATACTCATAGTACCATTTGAGTTCAATACCACTCTCCTTTTCCGCAATTCTGATAAAATCGATTCCGTACGGGTGCTTAAACTTCCATTGGTCAAAAAAGTTTTTTAGTGTTCGCTGCAAACCATCATCCCCAATGATATATCCAAGCTGATGTAAAAAAATGGCTCCTTTTGTGTATGATGCCATATCATGGGCACTGCTGGTTGTATAATGATCTGCGTGAATGTGCATCGACTCTTCTGTTCCTGCATTCACAAGGCGATAATACCTTGGATATCGGGATAACATTGGGTCAGCGGCTGTTTCGTTGAAAAGCTCTTTCATGATAAATTCAGAGGCATAGCTTGTAAACCCCTCATCGATCCATTGATCATAAACTTCATTGTTCCCTATTGCCCCTTCATACCAGGCATGAACCAATTCGTGTATTGAAACTCCTACTAAACTTCGCAGTGACCGATTCCCGGTGATCAGCGTGCCCATTGAGTACTCCATACCCCCATCACCGCCTTGAATGAAGATATACTCATCGTGCGGATACTCGCCAAAATGTTCACTCATATATTGAAAACCACGAACAGCATATTCCGGCAGCGAACTCCAATTCTCAAGCAGTGAATCATTATTTTCAGCTGCAGCATTTTCAGCAACGGGGTCGGTTTGATGAAAGAATCGCAGCAGTGGGCCATCCGGCACCTGAGCAGTCACATGATTATAATCGGGATCTGCAGCCCACATCATATCGTGTACATTTTCTGATCTGAAATGCCACATCAACTTATCCCCATCCGGACGGTTTACTTCCATTCCGGGTGTTTCATAACCATATCCAACTTCCTCCGGATTTTGCAATATGGATCCGGCAGCTACAACATAATTTCTGTCAATATGAATCTTAACGTCAAATGTGCCAAACGGCGCAAAAAATTCCCTCTCAATATATGGATTGGCATGCCACCCCATCCGATCATATGCAGCTATTTTGGGATACCATTGAGACATTGAAAATCGAATTCCCTCTGCATTATCCCTGCCCGACCTGCGGGTTTGAAGGGGGACTTGTGCTTCAAATTCCATCTCAAAAGTGACACTTTCGCCGGGAGCAATCGGCTCTGACAGATGAACCTCCATGATGGTCCCTTTTACTGTATAGTCGATCTCAACCCCATCCTGTTTCATCCATCTGATTTTTTGGTATCCGATCTCTGTCTCATCGTAATAATAAATTTTATCGCCTATTCTTCGATCCGGATCAGAAATGGTCCTGGAGCGTTTGTCCATCATGCTATTGGGCTGAAAAGCATTAAAAAAGAGATGATAAAATGCCCGGTTTAGTGTGTCCGGAGAGTTATTATGATAAACCAATGTTTGTTTTCCGGAGAATTGATTTAGATCAACATCCATGTCAATTTCCATTGAATATTCGACTTTCTGCTGCCAATAATCGGCGCCCTGGGCAATGATCTTCACATGGCTACTGAATGATATCAGGATTGCTATTAAAAATGACACTGAACTCATTTTTATTGAGAAAAAATTCGACATGATATTAATATTGGATAAACCTTTTAATTACTTTTTAGAATGGTGTACGGCTTGCAAATGCGCGACTTAGTGTCGCCTCATCAATATACTCAAGTTCTGTGCCCATCGGTATACCGTAGGCAATCCGGGTTACATTGACTTCGTAATTTTGCAAAAGTTTATTGATATAATAGGAGGTGGCTTCCCCTTCTGCATCAGGATTGAGAGCGAGAATAACTTCCCGAATTTGTTCGTGATCACCACCGATTCGCTCTAAAAGCTCCTTAATCCGTACATCGTCCGGACCAATATTATCAAGCGGTGAGATGGTTCCGCCGAGAACATGATATCTGCCACGAAATTCATTCGTTTTTTCGATGATGTACACATCCTGAAATTCCTCAACCACACAGATTACTCCGCTATTTCGTTTCTGATTGGAACAAATCGAACAGGGATCTGAATCGGTTATGGTGCCACATGTGGAGCAGCGAATCACTGATTTCTTAAGCTGGATGAGTGCATCTGCTAATGTAATTACTCTCTCATCACTCTGTTTCAACAGGTGAATAGCAATACGCTGAGCCGATTTTCGGCCGGTACCCGGTAATCTGGCCAACTCTTCAATCACCCGTTCAAGGGCTTCTGAGGTTATTTGCATAGTTAAATTTTATTATAATCGTCTGTTCGAGCAGACCTGACGGTGGTTTACCGTCTGGACGTGTCGAGAACTTCTTGTCATGGCGAGGATATTTCGCTTAGCGAGGAAATTTCGACTACGATTCGTCGCTATCACTTCTCTCCGCTTCGTGGGATAAAAGAGGAGCGCTCCTCATCTGCGCTCAATTTGACGTAGTTAAAGACCTAATTTACTCATGTCCATTCCGGGAATTCCTCCGCCGGGCAAGATATCTTTGTACACTTCCTGCATTTTTTGCTTTGCAGCTTCTTCTGCTTTTTCAAGTGCCTTATTGACGCCTGCAACAACCAGATCCTCAATCATCTCTTTATCATCCGGATCAATCACATCCTTATCCAGCAGAATACTGATGATTTCACGTTTTCCGTTCGCTTTCACTGTTACCATGCCTCCACCTGCTTCAGCCTCCACAATTACTTCCGAAAGACGATCTTGGACTTCCTTCATTTTTGCCTGCATATTCGAAATTTTTCCGAACATATCTGCCATATTAAAATCACTCATAATCTTCTTTTATTTAGTTACTTACGTTTGCATTGTTTACGAATTAATATTCCATTTCAGCTCCAAAAAGCTCTACAATGGCTCCAAGCTGAGGGTCTTTCTTTTGAATCTGTTTAAAGCGCTCATACGGACTCAATGACTCTTCCGTTTCACTGTTTTGTCTCTCAACAACACATTTTAACCTCAAATGAATTCCCATCACTTCTTTAAGAACTTCGGAGAGAACCATTTTATTCTCTTCTACAATATTTACTGCAAATACATTACTTACCGAAAGGATCAACTCGGTCCCTTTGAGGTTCTTTAACTGAACACTTTCCATCTGGTGAAAAATGGTTTTGGAGACGCGTTGTTCCAAAAGAGTCAAATAGTGACTCCATTGATCTTCAACATCAGAAATCCCTTTTAAAACTACTTTCTTCTCTTCCTTCTTATTCTCAGGCTTAGAAGGTGCCCTACTATCCTGTCCATTTTCATCAGGCCGGGTTCGATTTGCATCCCCTAAACTGGGCTTACCATATATAATATTTTCTTCTGATTCCCGGTTTTGATCTGTACTGTTAACTTGAGGTCTACTTTTATTTAACCCGGCATTCTTATCCGGAGCCGGGGCATCTGTTCCGGCAGAGGCATTCCCGGTAACATCCTGGTTGCCGCCACCACCCATCAACCCATCCCCTTCGTTACTTTTGGCTTCTTTTTCTCTTTGGATTTCCGGATGAGGCCTATCTGCAGCATCTCTTTTTAAACTCTTGTTTTCATCAGGCAATTTATCAATATCACGAGCACCTGTATCTGAATCCGCTTGCGGCTCTTTTTGCGCGGCTTCCCTGCTTAATGCCGATTCAGAACCATTATTTTCAGCTTTTGAGTGGTTTTTTAACTCTCCGGACGATTTTTTACCGTTTTTTTTTACTTCGTCCAACCCATTTAACAGTTCTCCGATCTCTTTGGATCGGCCCATATGAATGAGTTTCAGTGTCAGGATCTCAAAATGTACCCTCGGCTGTTGTACATCTTTGATCTTCATCTGCGCCTCGCTAACCAGGTAAAGCATTCGCATCAAATCACTCTCAGAAAATTGTTTTGCCGTAACAATATATCTCTGTTTCGTTTCATCCGTTGCCTCAACCATGTGCATACGCTGACTCTGTTTTGCAACATAGAGGTTTCGGATGTGTACTGTTAGAGATACCAAAAACTCCTGAATATCCACTCCCTCTTTCAGCAATCGGTCCACCAACAGCAGTCCGCTATTTGAGTCTCTATCTGAAATGGCTTGGGTAAATTCAAATAGCTGATCATTACCGACTACATTCAGTGCTTCGGTCAGATTTGCATACTCGATGTTCATCCCGCAAAAGGCAATGGCCTGATCCATCAGGCCTAACGCATCCCTCAGAGCTCCATCTGCCTTTCTCGCGATTGTGTGTAACGACTCTTTATCAATGGTGATCCCCTCTTTGGTACAAATAACCTCTAACCGGGATACAATTTCATCCACACTGATTCTTTTAAAATCAAACCGCTGAACCCTGGATAGAATCGTGGGCAGAACTT
>TARA_R100001143_G_scaffold63512_1_pt1 | contig 28523 bp, 25 predicted proteins | sample TARA_R100001143 | Tara Oceans TARA_R100001143 (sample SAMEA2621300) | marine metagenome | biome: marine biome (ENVO:00000447); feature: mesopelagic zone (ENVO:00000213); material: "saline water (ENVO:00002010), including plankton (ENVO:xxxxxxxx)" | depth 800 m | reverse complement strand
ATGTTATTCAACTCATTTCTGTATTAAAAGGTGAAATGCATCGGGACGAAATAATGGAAAAATTAGACCTAAATGACCGTAAGAATTTTAGGGAAAACTATCTGAAGCCGGCCTTTGAAGCGAACTTGATTGAATACACCATCCCGAGTAAACCGAAAAGTAAACATCAAAAATACAGGCTTACAGAGCAGGGCAAAGCCTACAAAAAGTAGCATACTTTTTAATCAATCATCGTAATCGAAAAAACCGACTACACGGCTAGCCCCACCAGGGCAGGGTAAGGGAAGAAAGCCGGGAAAACCTCCTAAAGGTGGTGGTAAAAAATAAAAACAAAAAAGCCCATGCTAGCCTTAAGTTATCTGCTTGCGAAAAATGGCCTACTCAAATTTTAAATGATGAGTACCAATAAACATCACTCCTGAATTACCGGAGAGTTCAACTATTGCAAATCAATCTTAACATGAACACAAAACAGCGCTATCTCACCAAATCTCTCTTCAACATCTCAAGAGAATGTGCCTCACGCCTCTACTATGCAAAGAGAGATGTGTATCCCAGTGTAAAAGATGAAGATGAGTTTCTGCAATCTTTGGCTGAGGGTGGGATGCAGGTTGGCGAACTGGCCTGCATGATGCATCCGGGTGGCCGTGCAATTGAAACCCTGAACAGTGCCGATGCGATTGCTCAAACTAATGAAGAGTTGCAAAAGGAGAACGTTACGCTCTATGAACCGGCAATCACATATAATGACAAGTTCCTGATCCGAGTAGATGTTTTTGATAAAGTGGGAAATGACATCAATCTGGTTGAAGTGAAAGCAAAATCATGGAGTAGTGAGGAAGAGTTCTTCAACCAAAACGGAACCATCAAATCAGCCTGGCTCCCCTACTTGTATGATGTGGCTTTTCAATACTGGGTGATGAGCAATGCCCACCCTGATTGGAATATCACACCATACCTGATGCTTGTAAATAAGGATTCTGTGACAACGGTGGAAGGGTTGTATCAGCGGTTTCGGGTGGTGGAAAATGAGAATGGACGTAAAGAAATTAGACTAAAGCCCGGCACTACACCGGATGACCTGGGTGAGTCGATTCTGAAGAGAGTGGATGTATCCGAGGCTGTCGCAACTATTTTGGACGGGAATGCCATATCAGAAGTCAATAAGACACCCCTTCAGCAGCTCAATTTTTCGGATTGGATGCATACACTGGCTAATCACTATATACAGGATGAGCAGTTTCCGATAGCCATTGGTGACAAATGCAGAGGCTGTGAATTTCGAGTACCCCTTGATAAGCTAATGGAGGGCCAAAAGAGTGGATTTGTAACCTGCTGGAAAACCGCATTGGGATGGGACGATGATGATTTTCAGGAGCCTCACATTTTTGATCTGTGGAACGGCCGAAGTTTCTACGGAAACATGATGGAGAAGGGGATTTATCAGCTCAAAGATGTGACTATGGATGATCTGCCAGCCGGTTCGGAAGGAATTACCTCAAAACATGCTGCCTGGGAATCAAAAGAGCGCCAAACCGTTCAGATCCTGATTGAAACAGGAGGAATCCCTGATGATGAAGTTCTTTTGAATCCGTTGTACGAAGAGATGAATAGCTGGCAATACCCCCTCCACTTTCTGGACTTTGAAGCACTGCGTCTTGCTATTCCCTTTTTGAAAGGGAGAAGGCCCTACGAACAACTCGCTTTTCAGTTTTCAGTTCACACCATGCAGGAAGATGGGTCCGTCACCCATTCTGCCGAGTGGATAGATCGTGAACGTGGATCTTTTCCCAATTATGAGTGTATTCGGCAGTTGAAATCAGCGTTAGACAAAGATGACGGCACGATCTTTCAATACACGCACTTCGAAAACACACTTCTGACCGAAGTAATGAATCAGCTTTTAAATGATCGCGACCGAGTTGAAAATGCAGATGAGCTCATTGAATGGATTCAGATGATCATCCGGGGTGGGGAACGGGAGATGGTAGACCTGCATAAACTGATCAAACAGTATCATTACCACAAAGATTTTAAAGGTTCCATCAGCATCAAAAAAGTACTGCCGGCCATTTTAAATACCAGTAAAAGGTTAAAGGAGAAATACACCCGGCCTTATAAAGGCAAGAATTTCTATGATCAGATCTGGTACCGGGTAGATGGGAATGGACGAGCGATAGATCCATATAAGCTGCTGCCACCCATTAATTTTGAAAACTTACCGGATTACGAAACCGGTGAAGAGTTCATCGCAGATGGAGGTAGTGCTATGATGGCTTATGCCCGAATGCAGTTTGATGATGTATCCCGGGAAGAGCGAGACGCTGTATTTAACGCCTTGTTAAGCTACTGCGAATTGGATACACTGGCTATGGTGATGATTGTGGAGGCCTGGAAAGGGGCTTTTGAATAGAATAGTTTTCTATTGCATATATGGACAAAAATCTATACACTTATACAAAAATGTATAGGTAATTGTCCACATTATGTATGTATCAGATTCAAAAATTAAGGAAGCGGTAAGGCTTTTTAAAAAGCGAGACGGTGTTCTGTGTACTTCAGAAGTGCTGGATGCCGGAGTACACCGACGCACTCTGTATCATATGAGAGATGAAGGAATAGTGACAGCTATACAGAGGGGAGTATATCGGCTTACAGAAAATGAACCGCTGAGTAATCCGGATCTGGTTATTGTGGCAAAGAAAATACCGGAAGCACGAATCTGCCTGATTTCAGCTCTTTCAATCCATGAGATGACGAATGAAATTCCACACAAGATACATATTGCCCTTCCTCGATCAAGTTGGCAGCCGGAACTCGACTATCCTCCGCTTAAGGTGTACCGCTTTTCAGAAGAAACCATAAACAGTGGTTTTCAAAACCATTTCATGGATGGAGTTGAAATAAAGGTTTTTAATCCGGCCAAGACCATCGCAGACTGTTTCAAATTTCGAAATCAAATTGGTCTTGATGTGGCTATTGAAGCCCTGAAACGTGGAATTAATGATGGTAAAGCAACCTATCGTGAAATCCTGATGTATGCTAAACTGTGCAAAGTTGAACGGGTAATTAAACCGTATCTGGAGGCTATTGGCCATGGATAAAAAAACAAAAATAGCCCAATCCGTTCATTCACGGCTGTTGAATACTGCGAGAGAAACGAATAGGCCATTCATGGAGCTACTGCAATACTATGGAATGGAAAAATTTCTGCTCAGAATGAGTCAGTCGAAATATGCCGAACAGTTTGTTCTTAAAGGTGCATTATTGTTACGATCCACAGGTATAAGTGCAATTCGGCCAACTCGTGATATAGATTTATCAGGAGAAAAAGCTCAAGATATTGAACAATTAGAACAAATGGTAAAAGATTGCTGTGAGATAGAAGTTGAAGAGGATGGGCTAGTGTTTATACCCATTACGGTGACAGGCGAAGAGATTCGTGAGAATCAATCATATAAAGGGGTACGAATTAAATTTCAGGGAAAACTTGGGAATGCAAAAATTCCAATGCAGATAGATATCGGATTTGGTGATGTGATCTCCCCGGCACCAATATGGATAGAATATCCGGTATTGCTTGATGGTGAACCTCTGAAACTCTTAGCTTATACCCTTGATAGTGCTATAGCTGAAAAGTACCAAGCTATGGTTTATCTGGATTTGGCTAACAGCCGAATGAAAGATTTCTACGATATTTGGTATTTAATGCACAATCAAGATTTTGAAGGAAGAAAATTGCAAAAAGCCATTGAATTAACTTTTGAAAGACGGAAAACCGATTTGCCTAAAGAACCACCTACTGCACTAACAGAAGCATTTTATTCAGATAACAGCAAAATAGCTCAATGGAATGCTTTCAGAAAAAAAGCGGGAATCGAAAATGTACCGGAAACGTTAAAAGAGGTTTCAGAAGACATTTCCCGTTTTATTTGGCCATTAAACCTGAAACTTAAAAATGGTGAAGAGATGGATTCAAATTGGAATCCTCAAAAAGGATGGATTAAAAAACGTTGAAATTATTACTTTAAAAGGCATACTATCAGTGTAGAAATCAATCAACCATCATAATCGAATAGGTGTCTATCTCAACCGCATTTCCATCCATATCAAAAATGGAAACTTCACCATCTGTTATCCGGTAGGTATACATCGGTTTCCTCTTCACATGAAGTACTCCCCCTTTTTGATCCCCACTGATGTCTTTTTTCCATCTGCGCCCCCATTTCTTTGATTTCACGATAAGATATTCAGGATATTTCCCGGTCCTTTGAAATTCAAGCATTCCTCCCTGTCTAAGTTCAACATCAACCGTATCTTTTGAGTGCTCTGCCATAATGTTGGGATAAAATTAATTTAATACTTGAATTCTTGTCTCAAGAATCTGCTTATACAATCCCTTCATTTCATCCGATAAAAATGATTTTTCAACGGTCTGTAGAAACGAATTTCGTTTACTAAGCAAGCCCTTGTTGATGTTTTGAATCTGTTTAGGGTTCAAACCAATGGTTTTGCCGAATTCATCAAAGGAATCAGAATTAAAATTACTCTTCTTGCCGGCGAGTGTTAGAGCAAGTTCATCCGGATCTTTCTCTTCCGGAATTACCAGTCGGGTATTCAACAAATCATAGCCGGCTGATAACTTCCACCCGACTACAGGATCTTTAAAAAGTGAAAAGTTTTTCAAGTGCATATCCCCATTTCCTGTTATAAAAGAAAAAAGAACCAATTCGTAAAAACGCGTCAGATCATATAATGGGTTCGCTGAAAATTGTTTTATGATTTTCGCAATTTGCTCATGTGATCCCTTGTATTTGTCTTCGGTCAACCGTCCGGTAAGCTGACACATATCTTCCATAGCAAATTTATACCCGTTGTCATCATGATCTATTCGTTTAGTGATATATGCGAGTTCTCCTGATGCAAGATGAATTAAACCATAGGGAACCGTTTCGAGTCCGGCTGCCTCTGCGAGCATCATCGTACAATGCTCATTTGCCGGCAATTCCGGCCATCTTTTTGATGGAGGTTTCAAAATAAATCGTCCCCATAGGCCTACAATTGTCAGCTTATCCGCAGATTCAGTCTTACGATCTATTTCCAGCGATAACTTGGTCTGAACACCGGGGACAGTAACCCTCTGATGGACAGATTTCTTTGCCAGCTCGTTTAATTGATCCAACTTTACTTCTAAGACCGGCTGTTCTTTACTCCCAAACAAATCTTGCAGACACTTGGCGTGATAGTGCCGACCATTTTCCACCGAATTTGCACAAATCAAACAATTGCTCATGTTTCCCTCACACTTACATTCCCAATGGTATCGCGACAACTCACCAGCAAAAGTCCCATACGGTCCTTAGGGTTTACCTTCCATGTATCTTCAACCACATCCAAAAGCCAGCCTTCCGGTATGAGTCCATCAAAAAATGGGAAAAGAACGTTGGATTCATACGGTTCTTCTTGAAATGGCAGTGTCAGACTAACAGGTTGAGCGTTTTTTTTTGTGATATAATCAGAATCGTATTGAAACCGATAACCGGCATCAGACTCCTCAAGTACCCCTGCTTTTGTTTCTTGAACATAGATGTCAGCTTTCCTATAACTCATCACGATCCTCTACTTTAATTGGCCCCATTTTATGTCCAAAAAGAGCAAGCACCTGGTTCACTTTGTCGAGCCGCAGGCTCTCTTTGCCTTGCTCCAAATCCCGAACAAACCGTAGCCCTACTCCTGCCCGATCTGCCAATTCCTGCTGGGTTAGTCCAAGCTGCTCGCGACGGGTTTTGACAAAAACGATAAGTTCATTAGTTACATTCATGATATACCTGATCGGGTATAAATTTACAAACTTCTTCTTAATTATACCTGATCGGGTATAAAAAAGCAATAATAACTTCAATTATACCTTTTCGGGTATAGTTTAAAATATATTAATCATTGAAATCAGTAATATCCGTCAAAATATTTTGACATTAGTCAATAATAATAGACAATGGTCAATTTTTATTGACTTATATAATTATATTTCAGACTTTATAATGAGAAATCAAACCATTATGAAGACTGAAAACAGTACATATAGCTCGCTAAAAACACCCCTGACAGAAATTCTGGGTAGAAAAGGTCATGTACTGGTTCTTCGCCAATTATTGCTTTCCCAGGAATCGGTTAGCCACTCTCAGCTAATCAAACGCACTGGTTTATCTAAACAAGGTGTTTATGATACGGTCTCAAGTTTGGTGGAATCCGGTCTGTTGACTTATAATGGAAGGGGTCGCTATCAGAGAATTGAAGTTAGAACAGACTTCCCACTGTATAACAGTATTCGACAACTCTTTGAAGCTGAAAAAAAACGGTTTGAAAATTTTCAGTCTGAACTAAAAGATTTAGCTGATAAATTAAATCCTCAACCAACGTCTGTATGGATGTTTGGCTCGGCAGCTGAAGGAACGGATCAATATGGTGATCCAGTCCAACTTGCAATTGCAGGACCTCTTAAAAAAGTTGATTCAATAGTAGAACAATTCAGGTCGCTGATTTTAGAAAAACAGATTGAACAAAATGTTGATGTTACAGTGGATATCCGGGGAGTTACTTTAGCCGATTTGGAGACGAAACCATACCTTACAAAAGGAAATCTGATCATCATTTATGGTGTAGCCCCATCTACTCTTCTTGAATCATATACAGGTCGTTTAACCCCAAAATTTAATCATGAGTATGTGGATGCATATTCTATAGATCAAGCTGAAAATTGGGTGGAATTAATCCAACAGAATCCCTCGATCATCGGTAGGGCAATTGAATACTTGGAATCCAAAATATCTAATCTTTCCGGTGGCGAAAAAAAAGAGCTTTCTGAATGGCTTCACATTTTAAAAAGTATGCCGATACAACGACTCAAAAAGTTTCTAATGTCAGAGTCAGAACGTTCAGTTCGTTTGCGCCAATCAATGCCTTTTTGGCCTATTCTAAATGACTCAGAACGAAAAGAATGGAGGAGGTTATCGAATGAATAGAGAACAACTAGAACACGCCATTCGGGCTGCATGTGATGTTTCAGGTGATGATGAACTGATCATATTTGGATCTCAAGCTATACTTGGCGAATATCCACAAGCACACGAAGAGCTTCGTCGATCGATTGAAGTGGATTTAACTCCGAAAAATAAACCTGAAACTGTTGATAAAATTGATGGGGCACTTGGAGAAAATTCAATGTTTCATCAGACTCACAGTTTTTATGTGCACGGGGTGTCCATTGAAGCCGCAAAACTACCGGATGGTTGGAAAAATCGAACCGTTCAAGTACAAAGTAATATGACTAAAAATAATATTGGTTGGTGTATAGAGGCTCATGACTTAGCGGCAAGTAAATTGATCGCATTTCGGGAAAAGGATACTGAGTTTGTCAGACTTCTAATCATTGAGGAAATGATATCTACAGATATACTTCTTGATCGACTGAATAATACTGATGCAGAAGTGGAACTTCTTGAGCGATCCAAGAATTGGCTTAAGCGTATTGAGGCAGAGCTTTAAATCCATTAAACAAAACATCAAACCACACACCAAAATGAAACCATTCTTACCCTTGTTACTCATTTGTTTACTGGCAGACCTATTCAATCCTGCATACACCGCTGCACAGAACACTGAAGGGGAAGCCTTACTGCCCGATCCGGGAATTGTTTCCTATACATTCCGGAATCAATTCGCTGACGATGTTCCGGGAACTCTCGATATGATCAGGGAGATGGGTTTTACAAATATTGAATTCTCAAATTTGTTTGGTAGGTCCGCATCTGAAATGAGAACACTTCTGGATGAAAGGGGATTGATTTGCACGTCTTATGGCGTGAGTTACGACAATCTGGTCAATAACACAGAAAGAGTCGCTGAAGAAGCTGCGATACTTGGAGCCTCTTTTGTTCGCGTCGCCTGGATTCCTCACGAATCTCCGTTCGATATCGAGGATGCACGGCAAGCGATTGAAGATTTTGAAGCCGCAGGAAAATATTTAAAGGATCAAAATATTACATTCAGTTATCACAACCATGGATACGAATTCAGGCCTTATGGCGAGGGTACACTTTTCGATTATATGGTTCAAAATAGCAATCCTGATTATGTGAATTTTCAGCTCGATACATTCTGGGTAGCTCAGCCGGGCCATGATCCTGTTCAATTACTGGAAAAATATCCGGATAGATTTACCCTTGTTCATTTAAAGGATCTGAAAAAAGGAGCAGAGCATGACTATTCCGGCGGAGCCCCGGCCGAGTATGATGTTCAACTGGGGACCGGACAAATAGATTTCGAACGGTTATTAAGAGCTGCACAACATTCAAATATTGAATTTTTCTACATTGAAGACGAGACAGAAGACGTAGTATCCAGAGTTCCACGCAGCAGAGACTATATTCAGAGTATTACTGAATAAAAAACCCAAATAAAGTAGCCCAAATTTTAGCATATTCTGAATGAGATAGCAGCAGTAGAGTATTATAGGCTGTTTGAGTGATCAGGAATTTATTGACTTGGTTGTTTACCACACTAAACTTATAAACAAAATAAACGATTATGAGTATTTCACGACGTAAAGCACTCGGTAGAATTGGAACACTTGCCGGATCCACAGCACTCTTTGGGATGTTTAAAGGAATGGATGCAGCGGATAAAGTCCTTGAGGAAAAAGGGCTCACCGGCAGAATTAATCATTCCGTCTGCAGATGGCCATATAATAATATACCCCTGGAGGATTTATGCATTGCTGCCAATGAAATCGGGATTACGTCTATTGAACTTGTCGGTCCGGATGAATGGCCACTCCTGAAAAAATACAACCTTGATTGCGCCATGCCCTGGGGAGCAGGCCTTGGAATAGAGAGAGGATGGAATAACCCTGATCTCCACGATGAACTGGTGGAATCATTTGAAGAGGTGATCCCGCTGGTGGCTGAAGCAGGATTCAAGCAGATTATTACTTTCTCCGGCAACAGAAATGGCATCGATGATAAAACCGGATGGATAAATTGTCAAAGAGGACTCAGCCGAATCATGAGTACTGCTGAAAAACACAATGTAATTGTATGCATGGAATTGCTGAACAGTAAGGTGGATCACGCCGATTACCAGTGTGACACGTCAAAATGGGGGGTTGAACTGGTGGACCGAATTGGTTCTGATCATTTCAAACTCCTGTATGATATCTATCACATGCAAATCATGGAAGGTGATGTGATTCGAACCATCCGCGACTATCACGACTATTTCTCGCATTATCACACCGGGGGTGTTCCGGGCAGAAATGAGATCGATGAGACCCAGGAACTCTACTATCCCGCCATCATGGAAGCCATCGCTGATACCGGTTTCGATGGCTACGTTGGGCAGGAGTTTATACCGACTTGGGATGATCCGATGGAAGCACTGAATCAAGGTGTTCGCATTTGTGATGTGTAATAAAGTAATCTTACAATAGGTGTCGGGGAGAGGAATACTCAAAAAATGAATTTCCCCTGCCCTCGGCCTATTTTATTACACGACCCTCATATTTTCCGGATCCCAGCTCAATACCCGATTTTCATTCAAGCTGATGTTGGTCAGTAGTGACGGTGCCGCTGCCCGGAAACCAAAGGAGGGATCCTGAACCAGAGGTGCCCCATTTCTGATTGAATCAAAGAAATGCACGTAGTGGTCGACCCGCATATCATATCCGCTTGGAGCCCGGAACTCTTCACTTTGCTCCATATTTCTTGGATTATTTACTTTGCTCTGCTCTTCACTTCTCAGTTGCTCTTCAACCCGTCTTTGATCGGCTTCTGCAAATGTGAAAACGGAATTGTATCCGTTTACCAGATTGTTGACACTGGGTTCTGATCGCGGAACTCTGTTCAGGCGAACAGCTGAACCGGGCTCTATCTCAAGGGATCCCTCATCACCGATAAACTGGAACCGGGTACCGGAACCGCCGCCATCGGCCAGGTTACTCTGCAATACACAGGTAAATTCCGGATGTGCCTCCGTTTCAGGGTATTGATACTGTCCACAGACTAAATCCTCTGCATCTCTTCCATCATACCAAGAGTTGATCCCACCGAATCCGGAGACCATTTTAGGGCCTTTGGAATTGATTACCGTGTGAATTCCGGTAAAGAGGTGAACAAACAGATCTCCCGGTACACCGGTGCCGTAGTCGTCATAGTTTCTCCATCGGAAAAAGCGGGTAGGATCAAATGGCCGTTGTGGCGCATTTCCCAAAAAGGCATCCCAATCAACATTATTGGGATTTGCAAAATCAGGGATTGTGTACTGCCATGCACCGAGAGAGGAGTTACGGTTATAGTTGGCGACAATCTGATTCAATTTTCCAATCGCACCGGATCTGTATAGTTCGGCCGCTTTATGAAAGATGATATCACTTCCGAACTGACTCCCAACCTGAAAAACGCGATCACTTTGACGGTGAGCTTCAACTACCTGCAATCCTTCTTCTATTTTTTGTACCATCGGTTTTTCACAGATCACATGCTTTCCGGCAGCCAATGCATCAATGGCCATTGTGGCATGCCAGTGATCGGGGGTACTGATGATCACCGCATCGATATCATCCCGGCTAAGAATCTCACGATAATCCCGTGTTGTAAACAGATGATCTCCAAATACTTCCTTCGCACGAGTTAATCTGGAGTCGAAAGCATCTGCAACGGCTACAAGTTCAACTCCCGGTACCATAAGTGCGGTCGGGACATTAAAATGTGCGATAATACCCATTCCAATCGCTCCAACCCGGATATGATCATTTGCTGAAAATTTCTTCTTCCACTCCTTCTGTTCAAGCTCTGTAAATTTTGAATTTGCTCTGGATTTGAATGGAGCCATGGTTAGCCCTGCAAATCCCAATGCACTGTTTCTAATAAAATTTTTACGTGATAATTTAGACATGTTATGGCCTCTGATTTGTCAAAGTTATAAGTAGATTACTCCCGGTAAAACCCTTTATCCATTTTTGAATCATTCTGTTGAGTCGACCCAAAAGAGTTGTGGATATATCTGTAGGTTATTTAAATCAACTCTATAAAACAATAAAAAATCGAATATAAAGCAAGAAATTGTAAAATTTATCAATCAAAATTCAATTTCCACAGATTCAGATTACCGAACTCCCTGTTGATGCACAATCAATTTCTGACTATCTTTGTTATCTTATTTTTGATATCAGACATCGGATAAAACCAAACGGATATGTCCGAATGTCATGAGCGGTTATAAAGATTGCTGAAAATGTAATGCGCCCGTAGCTCAACCGGATAGAGCGTCTGACTTCGGATCAGAAGGCTGAGGGTTCAAATCCTTCCGGGCGTACAGTTAAAAAACCTACAGATAAATGACACCTGAGATTTCAACGACCATTGAGCATCTGCGGAATCGGTTAAAACATCAGATAGGCCTGTTTTTTAAGCTATCGGTTATCGATGAAGACGACCTTACAGTCGAGGAACTTATCCAGCAATCAATTGATGTCATTTCTAATGAATGGATTGAGTCCGATCCGATTGAGGCTGAAATCCGATTTAACGATATTGCCATCAGAACCCCAAATTACACCAAAAGTATTTGGAAGGTTGAGGGTACCGGTACCGTAGATCAATCATCTGTACTTCTCTTAAAAATATTTTTCCACGAAAAAGTTTCGGATACTCAAGATTATCAGATGATGGCAGATTCCATTGCCAATAATCTGGCTGCCAAAATTGACCGTATATTGACACGTGAAAAAGTAAAAGAGAATCGTGAATTAGTGGAAAAGGCGTATAGCCTGGGCAGAATCGGTACTTGGGAGTATGATATGATCAATGATGAACTCCACTGGTCAGACATGACAAAAGAAGTTCACGGGTTTGGCCCGGATTATGAGCCGGATGTGGAGAGTACAGTAATGCTCTTTAAGGAGGGATTTCACAGAGATACGTTTGCAAAAGCAGCTGAAGATGCCATTCAACGATTCATTCCTTTTGATATTGAATTGAAAATTATCAGCGGCAAGGGAGATGAACGGTGGATTCGGGCTACCGGAGAGCCTGAATTTGAAAATGGAGAGTGTGTCCGGTTTTATGGATTCAGCCAGAATGTGACCAACCGTAAACAGGCAGAAGAAGACCTTCAGATAAGTGAACGCCGGTTTAAAGCTTTAATCCAGGATGGGTCAGATATGATCTCTATTATGGATAAAGAAGCCGTTTACAAGTATGTGAGCCCAACTAAATTCAAGGTTTTGGGAATTAGCCCCGAAATGATGATTGGGAAAAGTGCGCTCGATTTCATTCACGAAAATGATGTTGAACGTACATTTTCAGCTTTCAAAGAGCTGGCATACAAAGAACAAGTTCTGCTTAAACCATTCAGGTTTAAGGATGTAAATGGAAATTGGAGATGGCTTGAAGCAACGGTGACAAATTTGACAAAAGATCCGGCCGTGCGTGGTTATGTAGCCAACTCAAGAGATATTACAGAGAAACATTTACGACTGCAGCAATTGGAAGGCTCCCTGAAAAAAAAGGAAGTACTTCTCTCCGAAATTCACCATCGTATAAAAAATAATTTATCAGCAATCACAGGCTTATTGCAGCTTCAATCGATGAATGAGAATAATCGTGAGGTCGTGGAGAGGCTAACCGATAGCGTGGGCCGAATTCATGCCATGGCAAGTATGCATGAACAGCTCTATCAATCCCAGAATTTTGAAAAACTGGACTTAACAAATCGAATCAAAATTCTGGTTCTGAATGTTCGGAATACCATGCAGATAGATACCGATGTTGAGATTGATTTTCATTGTGAAGAGATCGAACTTCGGGTCAATAAAGCCCTCCCGATTTCATTGATCGTAAATGAAGTGATGACCAATATCTTTAAACATGCTTTCAAAGGTCTTGATAAAGGAAAAGTCTCGATCTCCTTGAAAAGAATGATGGATAAAAGAATAAAATTGGAGATCATGGACAATGGAATTGGATTACCCGATAATCTTGAAGAATTGAAGAAAGATTCTCTTGGGTTAACATTGATGGACTCTCTTGCCCTGCAGTTGTCAACAGAGTATTCCCTAACTTCATCAGATAAGGGAACACACTTTTCAATAATCATTTAGTGATCAAGGCTCTAAGGCTCCAGCTCCACTACTCCACTACTCCACTACTCCATTACTCCATTACTCCATTATTCCATTATTCCAAAACCCCACAGACCCACAGGTCCACAGCTCAAAAACCCAAAAAACCGACTCCTGAAGCACATTGATGCCATATATCAATTGTACTGTCCTTAATATTCAAAGTACCGGATATTCAGAATTCCGGAATTCAATTGCTTCTCCCAATCAGCTCCCGGGCACTGTTTAATGCTGAATCGGTAATCTCCTCTCCGCTCATCAAACTGGCCACTTCACGGATGTGTTGCTCTTCCGACAGTGCTTCAATCCGCGTGATCGTCCGCTCTCCTTCCTCGATTTTGAGTACACGGTAGTGCTTGTGGGCCTGACTCGCGATTTGAGGCTGATGAGTAATCGCCACAATCTGACAATACTCAGACAAACTTCTCATCACTTTACCCACTTTCTCGGATATCTTGCCACTGATTCCGGTATCGATCTCATCAAAAATCATCACTGGCAGATGCTGCTCTCTGGCTATTATTGATTTCAGTGACAGCATCACCCGGCTTACCTCCCCGCCCGATGCAATTTTTGCCAGCGATTTCGGTTCTTCTCCTTTGTTCGTCGATATATAGAATCGAACATCATCACAACCGTTGGCATGACAGTCAACCGGCCGGCCATCGATCTCAATCCATCCTTGATTTGAGTAGAGCCACCCCACCTCAACTTGAAACTGTCCATGTAGTATCCCCAGATTTTTCAGTGATTCAACAATTTCACCTGATAACTGTTTCCCAACTTCAACTCTTTTTTTATGGAGTTCAATCGCACTCCCGGCCAAAATATGGGCCTGTTTACTGATTTTACTCTCTATTTTTTCGATCTCCAGATCAAAATTTTCAGCAATATTCAACTCTTCCCGGATTTCATTGTAGTAACGGATCAATTCCGGAACGGATCGCATATATTTTTTCTGGAGTCGGTTCAATTCTGATTGTCTCCGGCGGAGGGACTCAAGCCGCTGCGGATTAAACTCAATCTGATCCCGATACCGTTCTGTAAACTGGATCGCCTCTTGCACACTAATCCGCGCAGTGTTAATCTCCTGCAGATAACTCTCAAATTCCGGTTCAATTCGCGCCATATCTTCCAGATGCAGCTTGATCGTGTTCATTAGCTGAATCAAACTAACTTCTTCACCGGCGCCAATCTCCGTGATGGCCAGCGCTTTTTGATCCAGATCTTCTGCATTGTCCAGCAGATTCATCTCTGCAATTAACTCCTCCTCTTCATCGGCATCGAGATCGGCAGCTTCAAGCTCCTTTACTTGAAATTGATAGAGTTCTGTTTTTTCCTTGAGTTCTTTTTCTCGCCGTTTTAAATCGCGAAGTTCTTTCTGAAGGATAGACATTTGATGATACTCCCTTTGATACTGTTTCAGAACCGGTTGAACAGAATCAAACTGATCAATCACACTCAGGTGATGTTCATCTTTTAAAAGCAGCTGATGATCATGCTGCCCATGTAAATCTACCAGCTGATCGCCCACCTGTTTTAATACGGAGATATTGACCGGTGTATCATTGATAAATGCACGGCTGCCGGTCTGACGAATTTCACGCCTCAAAATGAGAAACTCAGAGTATTCAACTTCATGCTCAGCAAGCAGAGTTTTAAGCCAATTGTTTGCACCTACTTTTAAAGTGGCTTCGGAAATCGCTTTGTCGGCACCCTGACGAATCACATCCAGATCCGCTCGTTCACCCAGAATCATATTTAATGCACCAATGATGATCGACTTGCCGGCTCCGGTCTCGCCGGTCAGGACATTGAGCCCATGTTCAAATTTCACGTCCAGCTCGTCAATGAGTGCAAAATCTTTTATGTAGAGGGAGGTAATCAAAGTGAGTATATATTATTCTGGTTGTGATTCGGTTATTTGACTCTGTAAACTGTATAAATATCTACAAAAAAAGGATAAAATCTCTATTAAGCTTCGTCGTAAAATAGAGCTTATCGGACTAAAGTTTAAAAATTATTCCAATCTTGCCAACGCCCAATGCAAGCCAATGAATAATTGTATTAGTTCGATTTATTTTTCTAAAAAATCGTCAGTTTGAGCGCAGTTTCGACTGCTTTTGGTCGGAACGAAGTCGAAAACTTCTTTGATTAAAGATCAAATAAGTAAACAAGAACCCTTCGACTTCATTCCGTCAGAAAAACACCATCGGAATTGCGCTCAGGGTGACGTATTTAATTATCGAATTCAATCATATCTCAAAATCAAGTTAATTAGACTGCACACTTCTATTCACTATATGTATGAACCCAAAAAGGATCACTCCTTACAATATTTTAGAAGGCAAACAACCAATTCAAAAATCTTCCGTAATAATCAATTTTCTTAGATAAATAACAGTTGCAGAAATACCGATGAGCAGTATCAACCCTTTTGAAAGTACCATACTCTCAAGATAACCGATAAGCATCGGCTCCGAGAATACAGCTGTTGCTAAAACAATCATCAATAAAAACGTTTCTGGCATTTTAAACGGTACATCCATCACTTTCTGACTGTAAACTCCAAGCACAATCGCCATGGTACTGTAACTCATCAGAGTCGCTATTGCAGAACCAACCATACCGAAAATGGGGATCATTATGAGGTTTGCAACAACAGTAATTCCGGCTCCAAGAAGGGTGATTTTATAGAGTGATTTTGTTTTCTCTTTGATAAAAATCCCGGATGAAAAATTGATATACCATCCATGAAACCAGTATGCCAACAACAAAAATGGGATGATTTCAAGGCCCGCCCAATATCCTTCATTGATCAGTTGTACATTCAGAATGGGTACCTGAATCGCAACGATCTGCTCCTTAAAGAGGGCAACTGCCAAAAACAGCATGGCTGAAAAACCATTGAACCAGATAAATGCCTGGCCAAACAGCACCGATGAATTTTTATCCGCGGCATGTCGCATAAAAAATGGCTGCCAGGCCATTCGGTACATCTGAACAAGCAGCAACATAAAGACAGCCATTTTATAGCAGGCATTGTAGATACCCACAACATCCTCCGGTGTGGTTCCCATCCCGTAAAGACGTTCTGCATTGGCCGGATCCATATTATTCAGCAGAAAACGATCCAGCATTTCATTAATCGCATACCCAATTCCGGAGGGTACAAATGGCCACCCAAATTCAAACGCAGTCTTGACCCATTTCGAATCCCACTCTCCTTTTAACAGATCCGATGTAAACGCCCATACGATCAGGGTCATAAGCATGGACGCAATCAAATTGGATATAAAGACCGCTTCAATCCCAAAGTTGAGGCCTAAAATCAGGTAAAAATTAAGAGCCAGATTAATAATGACATGCATCATTTTCAGAGTGGCAAACAGATAGGAACGCCGAACAAGCCGAAGTTCTGCCATTGGGACAATTGAAAGGGTATCGAACCAGAGAATCCCAAGCATCATCAGAAAAATTCCGGATGTATCCGGTGTAAGGTTGAAAAGCGGCAGGAGGGTTGGCATGGCAAGCCATAAAACAGCACAGAGAAATGTAGCAAAACCGAGCAAACTAAGTTGCAGGGTTTTAAAAATATTGGAGGCCTCTTCTCTGTTTTCAGCATAACGGAGATAGGCCGACTCCATCCCAAACGTGAAAAGTACATTTAAAAAGGCAATGGCAGCGTAAATAAGCCCAACTATCCCATATTTGGCCGGATTAAAAACATCGGTATAAAAGGGTACCAGCAGATAATTGATAAAACGCGCCAGGACACTGCTGATCCCGTAAACCAATGTATCGGAAAAGAGTTCTCGTAATTTATTCAAAGGAGATCATTTTACTAATACACCATTACTGTTCAGAGCCTGCTGATTGTTGCGAAAAATAGATTGAAAAAATTCGGATAGAACATCTAACGATCATGATTTATTAATCAGCTCTTTGGCGGCAACCACACCCAGGGAGTAGCTGTTGATTCCAAAGCCGGTAATCACCCCATTCATGGCTCTGCCTGTAACAGATCTCTCCCGAAACTCCTCACGGGCGTGAATATTGGAAATGTGTACTTCCACTTTAGGGATCGTCAAAAGTTCCAGAGCGTCATGAATCGCAACAGATGAGTGAGTAAACCCACCCCAATTTGCTATCAATGCATCAAACGAATCCTTGCGTGCTTTCTGTATCGCATCGATGAGTTCACCTTCGTGATTGCTCTGTATAAACGTAAATTCAACTTCAGGAAAACCCTTTTTCAGCTTGTTTTCAATCGTGTTCAATGTCTCAGTTCCGTAGGTGGAAGCGTCTCTTTCCCCGAGCAGATTCAGGTTGGGTCCGTTTAAGACTAAAATTTTCATAGTTTAACCTCTTTTGAAATGGTAGCAGCAAGTTCTGCCATTTTCTCTTTTGTGATCTCCACTTTGTTTCTAAGGGATACATTTTGATGTTCTTCGTATATCGGAACCAGATGAATGTGAGCATGCGGTACTTCCAATCCTTCCACGATGATTCCCGTTCGGATCGGGTTCAAAGATCGATCCATGCCCAGCGCTACTTTTTTTGCAAAGAGCATGGTTTCTGATAGCAGGGAGTCGGACAGATCAAACAGGTAATCGATCTCTTTTTTAGGGACAACCAAAGTGTGTCCGGCAGCAATCGGATTGATATCCAGAAAAGCAATATGGGTTTCTGATTCTGCTATCTTATAGGAGGGGATCTCTCCATTAGCTATCTTAGTAAAAATGGTAGCCATTTTATTATATTGATTTATTGATTGAACGAATTTGGATCCATTAGGATTTAAGATACTCAGATTGAACAAGTTCTTCATCTTTTTGTATTTTACCAATGGATCGTGCCGAGTTCATTATTTTTTAGGCCATAAAAAGTTGAAGGTTTGATTTTCAGTAACAAAAAACCTTATCTTAGTGGTCTTTGGAAAATGCGTAATGAATCGGTAGCTCAGCTGGTAGAGCAGCGGCCTTTTAAGCCGCGGGTCGAGGGTTCGAGCCCCTCCCGATTCACATTTATTGCATGATTTTTTGTTAAGATTCTCTCTTGATTAACCTCTATCGGCTGATACCCGGTAGGGGTTATTTTTTTGACCTCAATCCCTGAAGCAATTGCCTAAAAAAATGTCTGAATACCGCTCCTTCGTGCCACTTACAGAGGGCACTATCTTCAGAGTTGGGTGACCATCAAAGGTTTCTTTTCTGTTCCACAATGTAGACTGCACTTTCTGCAGGTGAAGGGCGCCCCATTTACTGTGGCCATCACATCAGAAACAGTGTTCAGGAATCAGATTTGGATTGAACGGTTTTAAACCCTTTGAATCGGGATCGTTTTTTCATTTCAAGTGCAGTAACAATAATCAGAATCAGTCCGATGACCGGCAGCACAATATAGATCATCAGATTAGTGAACCCATCAAGCCATGAATGTCCAGTATTGGAGAGGTAGAGATAAAACAGATAGGAGAGATAAAAGAAGAAAAAGATGCCGCCTTCCCATCGCTCTATTCTATAACCGGTATAAAAAATAGGGATACAGAGCAGAGAAGCTGCGATCAATACGATCATATCAAATTGTAACAGTACAGATTGGACCGGAATCGCGCCCTCGATAAACAAGCCGGATACGCCCAGGACTGCGAGCAGATTCAGGATATTGCTTCCAATAATACTTCCAACGGCGATATCACGTTCATTTTTCAATGCGGCGACCAATACGACAACGACCTCCGGAAGGGAGGTTCCAACAGCCACTACAGTCAGGCCGACAACCAATTCACTGACGCCTGCCATTTCTGCAAAGATGATCGCACTGTCTATCATCCATCGCGCTCCGGATATCAATAATACAAATCCAACGATGCAGGCCAGAGTGTACCCAATACTGGTTGATAGTTTTTTTTCCGGCTTTTTGATGGGTACGACAAAATCCGGACTGCCCTGACGAGCCAGATAAATTAGATAAACTAAAAGTAATAAAGAGAGGGCCAGGCACTCCCAAAAAGAGACAAACCCGTTTAAAGCAAAAATAAAAACCAGCAGTGTAGCTCCGATCATAATCGGTGCATCCGATTTGATGATCGAAATATTCACTTTTATCGGAATGATTACGGCAACCAAACCAAGAATAAGCAGAGTATTAGAGATATTACTGCCTATAATATTTCCAATCATGATATCAGTCTGGCCATTGATACCGGCCTGAATACTGATTGCCAGTTCCGGCGCACTGGTTCCAAAAGCAACAACGGTTAAACCGATAATCAATTTTGAAATACCAAGCAGTGTAGCAATTTTCGATACGGCCCTGACCATTATCTCTGCACCACCGACAAGCGCAACCAGCCCAACGATAAACCAAACAATAGGTAGTATCAAAATGGAGTCATTTTTTGATTTTTTTCTACTTTTTTAAGAAAAATAGAAACTATTTCCCCTTTGGTTACGTATTAGATAACAGAAGATGTTTTGGTTAAAGAAATAAATGAAATCCGGTACTTTGAAAAGTGCCGGATTCTTTTTTTATGGAAATATTCCCATCTGGTCGTAAATAATCCCAAGCTTGTTTATCGCACTGATAAATGCGGCTGTTCGAAGATCAACACCATGTAGCTTTCTCAACTCATTGATCTGGTTGTAGCTGTTTATCATGGTATCTTTCAAACCGGAATCTACCAACTCTTCCTCACCGCCTCCCTGAGCAAGTACTTTTAACTCTTTTTCTGAAAATTTTCTGTCTGATACGGCCTCTATCACTGAGAGAATTTTCTTGTAACTATCTTCTTCAAATCGTTTTTCCATCCTGCCAAAACGAACATGCTGAATATTTTTCAACCATTCGAAGTAAGATACGGTAACCCCGCCGGCGTTCAGGTAATTATCGGGAATAATCAGCGCCCCCCGTTTCTTCAAAATTTCATGCGCTTCAGTCGTTGTAGGTCCGTTCGCCGCTTCTCCAATAATTTTAGCCTTGATCTTCCCGGCATTTTTTTCATTTAATTGATTTTCCAATGCAGCGGGTATTAGAATATCACATTCTGATTCCAATACAGCATAAGTATCTGATAGAGACTTGGTGCCTTTAAAACCTAAAATGCCACCGGTTTCTTTTTTATAACTCATTAACGATTCCAGGTCGATCCCTTTTTTGCTGTAAATGGAGCCATCAATTTCAGCAACTCCAACCATAATGGCACCGGCTTCTGACAGGTATTTTGCAGCATGATAACCTACATTACCTAAACCCTGTACAACAAATGTTTTCCCCTCCAAGCCGGGTTCCAGTCCGATTTCCTTCATGTCTTCTTTATTGGAACAAGCTTCGTGAATTCCAAAAAAGACGCCTCTGCCGGTTGCTTCGGTTCGGCCTCGAATTCCCCCCATTTGAATCGGTTTACCCGTTACGCAACCTTCTGCATTGAGGTCTGAACTGAGTTGACGATATGTATCTAAAATCCAGCCCATCTCGCGTGCACTGGTACCGTAATCAGGTGCAGGCACGTCTGTACCGGGCCCGATAAAATTCTTTTTATAGAGTTCAAATGTGTAGCGCCGTGTGATCCGTTCCAGTTCACTGTCCGAATAGTTAGACTTATTAATTTTGATTCCTCCTTTGGCACCGCCAAAAGGAACATCAACTACAGCACACTTATAAGTCATAAGAGCTGCCAGTGCCATCGTTTCATCTTCATTGACTGTCAAGCTATACCGAATCCCCCCCTTGGTGGGCATTTTGTGATGACTGTGCTCAACCCGCCACCCTTCGATCACTTCAATAGAACCATCATCTTTTTCCAACGGAAAGGAGATATGAAGCACATTATTGCAGGATTTAATTTGTTCCAGAATGCCTCTATCATATTGGGTGTACGTAGCCGCTTTATCAAATGCTTTATTAACCTGAAGATAAAATTTATAATCACTCATGTGAATTTATTTTGATTTGATGGTAGACGATCGGATCGTTGAAATAATGTTTATAACATCTAAATCATTCGATTGTCAGTTAGCTTTAGCGTCCACCTGTTCGGTTACATGAAAACTAAATACGTTAATAAGGAATAGAAATGCAATGGAACCGATAGCAGCGAATATGAGGGGTGCGAAAAGATTGAGTAAAATAGCAGATACACCGATGATGACGGCTCCGACAGCTCCGCCAATAACGTTGCCTATCATCCCGATTCCACGTTTAATCATCACAATATCGATGACAAAACCAACCAAAAGCCCAATAGATATCAACCAGTAAATTGTAACAGCGTTTAATTCTTCCATGAATGAATAAAATTTATTTGTATTACCTTGCAACCAATGGATAAGGTACAAACTTTCCTTTTTTTTACCCATTCAATAGTGATTTTTTTTGATGGAAAACAGTGACAACAGTTTCAGGAAAATTATTCATGTTGATATGGATGCATTCTTTGCATCTGTTGAACAGCGTGATTTTCCGGAGTACAAGAACAAACCTGTGGTTGTGGGTGGCTCGCCTCAGGGGCGGGGTGTGGTTGCGGCGGCAAGCTATGAAGCGAGAAAGTTTGGGATACATTCTGCCATGCCGGCTTCACGGGCGGTAAAGCTTTGTCCGAGAGCCATTTTTGTAAAACCGAGATTTGAAGTTTATAAGGAGGTATCGGAACAGATACGAGCAATCTTTTTCAGCTATACTGATCTCGTTGAACCGCTTTCACTGGATGAAGCCTATCTGGATGTCACAGAAAACCATACTGGGAATCCGTCGGCCACTTTAATTGCAAAAGAGATCAAGGAAAGAATTAAAAAAGAGACCGGCCTGACAGCCTCCGCCGGCGTGGCCGCCAATAAATTTTTAGCAAAAATAGCATCAGATCTGGAGAAACCGAATGGCCTGAGTGTGATCACCCCAAAAAAAGCGGAACAGTTTATCGAACAACTGGACATTGGAAAATTTCACGGTGTCGGTAAAAAAACCAAATTAAAGATGGAATCACTCGGCATTCGAACAGGTGCCGACCTGAAAAGATGGGAGGAGTTGGATTTAGTGAAACAGTTTAGGAAATCGGGCCATCACTATTATCGCATTGCCAGAGGCATTGATTTGAGAAGGGTGAAACCAAATCGCATCCGTAAATCGATCGGCAAAGAGAGAACTTTTTCAGACGATGTATCAGATTTGGAATGGATCGTAGAATTTTTAAATCAACTGGCTGAAAAAGTATCAACGTCCATGAAGAAATTGGAGGCTATGGGGAAAACGATCACCCTAAAAGTTCGATATAAAGACTTTGAAACGGTTACACGGAGCCAAACTTTGACGCATTATACCAATAGCCAAGAAGAGCTGGCAACGGTTTCGCGAAGGTTATTACATGAAACAGAGGCCGGTATCCGTGAGATACGACTGCTTGGCATATCGGTCTCTACACTGAACCTTTCTGAGGAAGGTGTGATTGGAGAACAGCTGGAGATTCCATTTAAAAAAGATGATTCCCGATATTAATCGTTTACTCTTGATAGGAGTCGGGAAGATCATTCTCATAGAGAACAATATCGCCGGGCTCTGCAAACTCTTTTAGAAATCGATTCGCATCAAAAAGGGAATCCACTACTTTTATTTGAGTTTTTTTATCGATATCTGTCGACTCAATACCTCTTAAAATGGGGATCGTTCGCTGTGATCCAACCAGTATCGCCAGATCAATGGAGGACTCTCCGATATGCCTGCCAAAACGTTCATTTTCGATCTCCTCGGAGTCGCCGAGCTCAATCATGCCGGGGGTTATGATAATTTTTTTTCCTCCTTCAAACGTAGAGAGGACATCAACGGCACTTTTTGCCCCAACAGGATTGGAATTAAAAGCATCATCTATAATCAGGAATCCATTCTGTTGTTTTAATTCCAGCCGGTGCTCTACAGGTTTCATCGCGGATGCCGCGATGGCAATAGTTGCAGGACGGATATCCAGCTCATTGGCGACCGCTGCGGCAAGGAGTAAATTCTGAATATTGTGACTGCCCAGCAGACGGGTTTTGATTTCAACCTCTTCATCTTCACGTCCGGATTTTGAACGATTATTGAATTTTAAATTAAAAGAAGTACCCTCTGACCCTATTTTTATATCGGACGCTTCAACGGCTTCCCCATTTCCGGTGAATACGGTATTCACGTCATTCCGCAGATTTCCCATTTTTCTGACCTTTGGGTCATCACCATTTAAGATCAGCGTACCGTCTGTTTTCAGCTCGGTTGCCAAGGTAGATTTTTCTTTTGCAATCGTATCCACAGAACCAAAGGTTTCGAGGTGGGATATTCCTACATTTGTGATGACGGAGATATCCGGTTTGGCGATATCACATAACTCTTTGATATTTCCCTCATATCGTGCTCCCATTTCCAGTATCAAAACTTCATGACGGGCATTCAAATCATTATTGATCACTTTACAAATTCCCATCGGTGTGTTGTAGCTGCCCGGGGTTACGCATACATTTAATCGCTCTTTAAGGAAAGCGGAAATAGCGAACTTTGTGCTGGTTTTACCGTAACTGCCGGTAATGGCGATCACCTTCAGATGAGGCATTGAAGCCAATTTTTTACGGGCTTTTCTTTTAAAACCATTTTGAATCCAAGTTTCCAGCGGGAGCGCGGCGAGTCCGCCCAAGAGCAGAAGTACCGGAATGGCAATGTCTACGAGAATGAGTGAAAACGCCAGATTATATGGATTTGAGAAGAGGACGAGAGTGAACAGGTCCAGAACCGGAATGGGCAGAAATGCACTTTCAAAGACCCGATACCAAATAATCAAAAGGGGAATGATGGCCATTAATGAGAGCCGAATCATCCTTGGAGTGAAAATAAGTGGTTTTTTTTCTTGTTCTGATCTGAATGCAGAGATATCGATAAACCAAAAAATAGCAAAAATCCCCATGATGAGAGACCCGGTACTGGTTGTGATTTTTTCTGCGATATAAAAATTCATGGAAAGAATCAGTACCAGATAAAATATATGCTCCAATAAAATGGTTTTTGAAAAGAGATGACCGGTTAACCATGAGATCATCTCATTTAACTTGTACCCATTTTGTTGAAACATGTGCAGGAAATAGCGTAACCTGTAAAGAGAGTGCCTCAAAAAAACAGCAATCATCAGAAATAAGATTCCATTGGTAATAATCGAGTACGTTTCCAAATTCATAAGCAGGGGTTCGTGAAAGCAACGAGGTATCGGTCGATTCTAACTCAACAATCTGTTATATTTAAATCGAGAAAATGACCGGAATTAATAATGGTTAATCCTTGAATGGACACTATTTGTTCCGGGTGAATAAATTTTTTTTCAAGGAGTCAGAATACGTTAAGATAGTAAACATCTGTAAAAAAAAAATGATTCGTCTGCAGTCGGAATTCACGTATGGTTCCAATAAAATCTTTACTATCGCTAAACATTTAAATCAGATAATTGAATGAAACTTATTATTCCAATGGCCGGAAGGGGTACCCGGGTGAGGCCCCATTCACACACGACACCAAAACCTCTGCTGCCGGTTGCCGGTACAATGATCATTGAGAGAATTGTAGAGACATTTGCCCGCACCCTTGATCGTACCGTTACTGAAATCGTATATATTTTGGGACCGGATTTTGGAAAAGAGATTGAAAAAACATTAACGGAAATGAGTGAACGGCATAATGCCAAAGCAGTCTTCAAAGTGCAGGAAACGGCTCTGGGTACCGCTCATGCGGTTGCCTGTGCCGATGAACATCTGGAAGGTGAAGTCATCATCGTTTTTGCAGACACTCTGTTTGATTCAAAAGAGAAAGTTTCTGTAGAAGATGCAGATAGTGTTATTTGGTTGAAAGAGGTGGATGATCCATCACGTTTTGGTGTCGCTCTACATGAAGACGATGTAATTACAGGTTTTGTAGAAAAACCGAGTGAACCCATCTCAAAACTGGCAATTATTGGGGTCTACTATTTCCGAAAGGGGGAAGATCTGATGAAAGAGATTCAATACCTCATCGACAATGATATTACGGGTCATGGCAGAGAGTATCAGCTCACGGATGCTTTGGATCGTCTTCTGAAGGATGGAAAGATCTTTAGGAAAGCAACCGTTGATGAGTGGCTCGATTGTGGCACATTGCCTGCATGGCTCGATACCAGCGGTGTCATTCTGGGAAAAGAAAAACACTCCTATGATTCCTTTCCCGGAACGACAATTAAACCACCGGTCTATATCGGTGAAGGTGTGTCGATAGACACGTGTGAAATAGGGCCGAATGTTTCGGTTGAGTCTGGGGCGGTGTTGTCGAAGAGTCATATCAGCAATTCCATCGTTCAGAGTGATGCAATCATAACCGGATCAACGCTAAGGGATTCATCGATCGGGAAACGTGCGACTGTAACCGGTATTCAGGGGGAGATCCACGTTGGAGATGACTCTCAGTTAACCGGGCTGGAAAAATAATAGGGGTTAAAAATATCCAAAAACATGGGTCCATGAGACGGATCTACATTCGATTTTAGCCAAATTTCATTGATCCTATATTGAAATGACTTACCTTTTTAGCGATGATGAGCAGGGAGTTCATTTAACGATTATAACAGATTTTACATACTGCTTTGACAGAAATTCCCGAAAAACATAAACAACTATTTAAGCAGATAGGCGAGATTGCAAGCACCATCGATCAACAGGTATTCGTTGTGGGTGGGTATGTGCGTGACTACTATCTCGGTAAAGATATTGAGCAGTTAACCGACATCGATTTTGTGACGATTGGGTCAGGAATTCAATTGGCAGAATTGATCTCTGAGAAGATCAATACCCCGAAAATATCAATTTTTAAGCAATTTGGAACGGCTCAAATCAGGTACAATGATCTGGATCTGGAGTTTGTGGGAGCCAGGAAGGAAAGTTATCGTAGAGATTCACGGAAACCTATTGTTGAGGACGGAACGCTTGAAGATGATCAATTAAGGAGAGATTTGACGATTAATGCACTATCATGGTGCTTGAATCCGGAAAATTTTGGCCTGCTTCATGATCCTTTTGAGGGGATTCAGGATCTTAAAAGGGAGATCATCCGGACCCCCATCGATCCCGAAAAGACGTTTGATGATGACCCTTTACGCATGATGAGAGCCGTTCGTTTTGCAACACAACTGCAGTTTAAAATCGAGGAGAAGACTGAAAAAGCCATTATGAAAATGGCTTCCAGATTGTCGATCATCTCTTCGGAAAGAATTTTGGATGAGCTGAATAAAATAATTTTATCACCCAAACCATCTATCGGTTTTGCTCTTTTATTGAAACTGGGATTATTGAAGCAGTTTTTACCTGAGATGGTTCGTCTGGTTGGCGTTGATGAAATTCAGGGTGAGCGACATAAAGACAATTTTTGGCATACCCTGGAGGTACTGGATAATGTGGCAGAAGTGAGTGATGATCTCTGGCTCAGATGGGCGGCCATCTTGCATGACATCGCAAAACCACCGACGAAAAAATTTGTCAAGGGGATCGGGTGGACATTTCATGGTCACGATGCATTGGGGGCGAAGTGGGTCCCTAAAATATTTAAGCGGCTGGGGATGCCTCTGGATGAACGCATGAGATATGTTCAGAAATTGGTCCGTCTCCATCTGCGCCCTATTGCACTGGTCTCTGATGAAGTAAGTGATAGCGCAATTCGACGACTGCTCTATGAAGCCAATGAAGAGATTGACGATCTGATGACGTTATGCAGAGCCGATATTACAAGTAAAAATGAGTGGAGAGTAAAGAAATTTCAAAAAAACTTTGATCAGGTTGAACAGAAGATCAAAGAAGTGGAAGAGAAAGATAAAATCAGAAACTGGAAAAATCCGATCAGTGGAGATGAAATTATGAAGCTGCTTGGTACAGGCCCGGGGCCGGTTGTGGGACAAGTGAAAGATCGTATAAAAAATGCCATCCTGGATGGAGAAATACCCAATAATTATGATGCGGCATATCAGTACCTTCTTGAGATTATAGATAGCTACAAATAGATGATTTTTAATCCCATATTGAAGGTTTATTTGTATATAATGGTTTGAAAATTATTTTTAAAAATGCCTGACCCAAAACAGCTCACAACATAACAAACATGGAAATTCACACAATTATTGGCCTGGCGGCCGGATTTTGTACAACCATTGCCTTTTTGCCGCAAGCATTGAAGACCTGGAAAACTAAATCAGCAAAAGATCTATCTCTTGGAATGTATTCAATATTCTGTACCGGGATTGTTCTATGGTTAGCCTATGGTTTTATGATAAATGATGTACCGATCATATTGACGAATATTGCATCAATGACTCTTGCTCTAAGTATTCTCTATTTTAAACTCAGTTTTAAGGATTGAACGAACATAAAATGGTTTGGATTTCAAACTCATACGGCAAAATAAATTTAGGGCTGCATGTACTTGAGCGTTTGGCGACGGGATACCATGTCATAGAAACAGGGTTCTGTTTTATTGAGTGGAGTGATCGATTTGAAGTGAAAACAACAAAGGAGTATCAACTGTCCATGTCAGAAAAATCGATCCCGACGGATGAAACCAATCTGATTACAAGAGCCTATCGCTCATTTGAGACGTATGTCGGTTTAAAAAATCAATATCAGTTCAACGTAATTAAAAATATACCGGCCGGTGCCGGATTGGGCGGGGGAAGCAGTAATGCTGCTCTGACATTCAGAATGCTCAATAAAATGGAGGATGCAGGCCTTTCAGATAATGACCTGGTAGATCTGAGTCGAGATTTAGGCGCAGACATTCCATTTTTTATTCATGGAACACCCGGATTTGGAAGCGGATTAGGCCAGGATATCGAGCCGATGGATATACAACCGGAGGCATGGATTGTTACGGTTTACCCGGGTTTTGAATCTTCAACAGCTGAAGCGTATCAACATTGCGAACCCAATCCCACACCCGATTTTTCATTAAAAAATGTTCTTCTGGAAGAGGAGATGGATCAATGGCAAGTCCTGCTTCAGAACGATCTGGAGCCGCCTGTGATCGCAAGGAATGAGTTAATTGGAAATATCAAAGATCAGATGATCGATATAGGTGCTGTATATGCAGCCATGAGCGGTAGCGGTTCCACAGTTTTTGGTATATTTGAACAGGATTTTGTTGCAATTCAAGCCTATGAGTCGTTTCATAAGCTTGGTTTTTTATCCAATTTAACCAGGCCGGGGTTTAAACCGGATTATGGAATTTATAGGAGTGAAAAGTGAAAAGGTAAAAGTGAAAAGCATGCCCTGAGCAAAGTCGAAGGGTGAAAAGTGAGAAGTGAAAAGTGAGAAGTGAAAAGTGAGAAGTG
>TARA_R100001143_G_scaffold61969_1_pt1 | contig 28793 bp, 42 predicted proteins | sample TARA_R100001143 | Tara Oceans TARA_R100001143 (sample SAMEA2621300) | marine metagenome | biome: marine biome (ENVO:00000447); feature: mesopelagic zone (ENVO:00000213); material: "saline water (ENVO:00002010), including plankton (ENVO:xxxxxxxx)" | depth 800 m | reverse complement strand
GTTGACATTGACCCTGAGTGCCGAGGCGCTTTCCTGGAGCATTTCAGCCAAATTGACAGCCGGGTGGCCATGGCCCAAATGCTGAATGAGGGGCAAATCGCCCAGGTTGAGCAGGCAAGGTCAGAATCATCAAAAGACGGTAAGTTTTACCAGGCATTGCACAAAGCCGGATTTTTCATTGTTCCGGCAGTCTGCCAGGCGGTGGGCACAGATGATCAGTTTCTTGACTGGATCCGTCAGCAAACCAAATCAGCGACGGGCAGGCCGTCAGGAGGCGAGTCAGGGCCAATTGTCCCGGCCCACGTTCGGCGGGTGGCCAACGGATCAGGCACTGGCATTAAACCACCATTTGCAGCCATACCGTTGACAGATCAGGAACACCGGCTCCAGCACCAAAAAGGTGAAACCGCAATTGCCTCACGTGAGCAGTGGGACAAGTGGCGCGCGAATTATCTGACCTATTGGGTCAAGTCCCGTATTTATGAGCATTTCAACATCAACAGCCTGACCGAGCTGCCAGCGGCCGACTTTCTGGCATGGGTTGAGTACAACAACCTGATGAAATACATCCCACAAGCATGGAGGTCAGCAGCATGAAAATCCTCAACCTATTCAAAAAGCCAGCGCAAAAGCTGAAGTATGACAACAGCCACCGGTTTGACTGGCACAAAAAAGAACGTGAACAGCGGGCCCGTGACATGCGCCATAAGGTTGCCGGGTTCCTGGACAGGGTAGGGGGTGAATCGTGAAATACATTATCGGAATCGACCCAGGTGTCAGCGGATCGCTGTCAATCATCACCGATCAGGGCGAGTATGTCGATCACCTACACATGCCTGTCATGAAGGTCGGAAAAAAGAACAGGGTCAACGCGGCAGCTGTGGCCAGGTGGCTGAAGCAATACCAGTGCGCTGATCACTGTTACATCGAAAAGGTCGGGGCTATGCCAAAACAGGGAACCGCTTCAATGTTCAGCTTTGGACATGCTGCTGGCATCGTCGAGGGTGTTGTGGTGGGCATGGGCATCCCGATGACATACGTGACACCCCAGGCATGGGAAAAGCACACCGGACTGATCGGCAAGGACAAGGACGCGGCCAGGACAAGGGCCATCCAGCTTTATCCTGACATCAGTGATCTTGACCTGAAGGGTAAAGGCCAGGCGCTGGCTGATTCAATTCTCATTGCACGGGCGAACTGCTGACCGAATGACCAAAAAGAAAACCACAAAGAAGAAAACGGGCAGGCCGACAGCATACCAGCCAAGCTATGCACGCATCGCAAAATTCATGTGTGAGCGTGGCGCTACTGACAAAGACATAGCCGAATGCCTGGGCCACAGTGAGTCAACAATCAACAAGTGGAAGCATGATTATCCAGAGTTTTCGGAGTCCTTAAAAAAGAACAAGGCATATTTTGACAACAAGGTTGAAATGGCCCTGGCAGAACGGGCCACCGGCTACTCACACAAAGATACAAAATTCTTTATGCATGATGGCCAAGTGATCACTGAAGAATATGAAAAACACTACCCACCAGACGTCACCGCATGCATCTATTGGCTGAATAACCGCAAGCCAAAAGAATGGGCCAGCAGAAAAGCAATTGAAACAACAGTCAGACCTGATTCAACAGTGGGCGGTGTTTTATTGACTGCGCCAGTATTATCCAATGAGGAATGGACCAAGCTGTCAAAACAGGCAAACGCACAACTGACCAAAAAAGAAAGGGAGTTTATGTCAGAGAATGGCTGAAGCATTGGCAAACTTTGAGAACGTAGCATGGAAGCCCTGCCCAGGCGGTCAGCTTCTGGCCATGCTGTGCCCGGCTTCTGACATCCTGCTGCACGGGAACCGTGGAGGCGGCAAGACCGAGACCATGCTGGCCATGTTCCTGCGATATGTCGGCAAGGGGTTCGGGTCAGCCTGGACCGGCGTGTTCTTCCGGTGTGAGTTCAAACACCTGGGTGACGTGGTCAGAAAAGCCAAAATCATGATCCCCAAAATATTCCCCACGGCCAAATGGAAAGCGGCCGCAACGGAATATAAGTGGGTGTTTGAAACCGGTGAGGAATTACTGTTCAGGCATGCCAAAACCGGGGCCGATTATGATGCCTTTCACGGTTGGGAGTTGCCATTTCAGGCATACGACGAGTTGACCAAGTGGCCGACCATTGATTTCAAAAACAACATGAAGTCATGCATGCGCTCATCATTCCCGGGCATACCTAAATTGCAGGTGTCAGGAACCAATCCAAGCGGCATCCTACACAATGAGGTCAAGGCCGAATTTATCGACATGGCACCGCCCGGGGTTCCGTTCTTTGGCGATGACGGCCTGATGAAAGTACACATCAAAATGTCATTCCTGGATAACCCATACATCGCAGTGAATGACCCTGAATATGTCCAGCGCCTGAAAGGGATCAAAGACCCTTACCTCAGAAAAGCCTGGCTTTTTGGTGATTGGGACATCGTGTCTGGTGGTGCGTTCGATGACCTGTTTGACCGGTCAATTCATGTTTATGACCCGGGACAGATTGTGCTGCCATCAGACTGGCCGATCAGACGCGGTTTTGATTGGGGTCAGTCCGCACCGTTCTCATTTGGGTGGAACCGTATCTGCCCGGCCGATACCGTGATCAGATGGGGTGAGGGCACCAAGCACATCAGCAAGGGCACCATGTTCAGAGAAGCCGAGTTTTATGGTGCCAAAACCGGAGTGAAAAACACAGGACTGAGGTGGACAAATGAGCAAATGGCCGACAAAGCCCTTGAAATTGAAACAGCCAGATGGGGAAGGGGAACAGTTAAGCCGGGGGCAGCGGATTCGGCCATCTTTGCCGACCCTACCCAAAAACAAAAGGACATGTACCAAGTGTACAAAAAGAAAGGCATTAAATTTGTTCCGAGTGTGAAGGGTCCCGGCTCACTGATGACCGGCATGTCTCTGTTCAGGGACCGACTTGACGCATGCATGGCCACCACTATGGAGCAACCTGGTATTTTCATATCAAGCAACTGCAGGCAGGCAATCAAACAAATCCCATTGCTGAAACGCGATGAGAAGAACATCGAGCAGGTCGACACTGATCAAGAGGATCACTTGTACGACGAAATACGATACCAATTCCAAAATTATGATCAATATGGAGCTTCGTTTAGAGTATGAACATTGAAAAAATCGACCAGAAACACCCGCATTATGACATGTACCGGGAACACAGACGCACCGGCCAACTGCTTGAGGGTGGCACCGTGGCAATGCGGAAAAACAGGAACGAAACATTGCCAAAGGAACCGCGCGAAAAAGGCGACAACTATCAGGCCAGGGTCAACCGGTCCGTGTTACTTGAGGCGTACACCGACACCCTGAGCCAGATGTCACTCAAACCGCTGACACAAAGTGTTAAATTCACCCTTGACACATTACCCGATGATTGGGAGTGGCTGCAGAACGACATCGACGGCAGTGGGTCAGATGTTGACACAAAAGCATTAAGCGCGATCAGAGGCAGGTTGTCAAATGGTCCATGGCTTGCATTGCTGGACATGCCAAGCACCACGGATGAAGATGGTCGTCAGTTGAGTGATGTGGAACTGAGACAGCAAGGCCGACACCCATATGTTTCAGAGATTCACCCTGACAGCCTGATCAATTGGGAATATGGTGATGACGGCAAATTTGTGATGATTCGCATCAAGTACACCAGCATGGAAACCGTGGAGGGTGAGGTCACTGAGGTTGAGTACATCAAAGAATGGACCACGGCCGAAATCAACCTTTATCGAAAGGCCAAGGATGATGAGGGGAAAGAAACCTGGCAGCTCGTCAAAGACAAAAGCGGACCCAATCAGATTGGTGTCGTGCCTCTGGCGGTCTGTGGCGAACTGGATGACCGGCCAATTCTTGAGGGATTGGCTCACCTGAACATGTCGCACTTCCGCAAAAAGTCAGACCTGGACAACATCATTCACCTGTCATGTGTTCCTATCCTGCACATGGCCGGGTTTGAAAAGGGTGACTTCAGCGAAAAAGAAATATCTGTCAGCAATGCCTTTGTGAGCAGTGAAAAAGACAGCGTTATCAAATGGGTCGAGGTCCAGGGCACCGCAATCGAACAAGCCAGGCACGACATCGAGCGCACCGAGGCGCAAATGTCAGTTTATGGCTTTGAGATCGTCAGCGAAAAGCAGGTACAGAAAACAGCCACCGAAACGGTCAAAGACGACAGCGACGACACCAGCGTCCTGCAGGCGGTCTGTACATCGGTCGAAAACACATTTGATGAGATCATGGAGTTCGCCAGCATGTACACCGGCAAACCGGTACCGGATGACCTGCGCATTCAGATTTTCAAAGACTTCAATATCAGTTATCAGGTGTACCAGAAAATCAGGGCTTTGCTTGACCTCAGAGTGGCAGGCGAGATTTCACGCCCTACATTCCACAAAGAGCTGGACCGCCTGAAGTTCCTGGGCGACCACTACGACCCGGAGACCGAGGCCGGACTGATTGATGACAATCCAGAGGTGGAAGTGTGATTAACATCAAAATCAAAAACGGCGACCCATGCAACACGGTGATCACTGATGAGGACGGCAAAGAGATAACAGGGGTCGAGCGCCTTGTTATCGACCCAATTGTCGCAGATAAACCGATAACTGCAACCCTGAAAATGTGGGTCAATGAATTGGACATTGATGTCGAATTGAGTAGGGGAAACATGCTTGAGGCGAAAGGGTTTGAGCAGGTCGGCATGGCATTGGTGGACGGCTATTTAAGAAAAGGGCAATCCAGTCTGATTACTGTTGACAATCAAAACCCTCTTATTGAGTTAGGAGATATATTGACTTTTCCAGGATCAGCAATTGCCTATGCGGTAAATAATGTTTGGATTGAGGAACGAAAATCTAATGTATTAAATAAAGCGACATTGGGAATCCACCCGCCGCTTGATTCAAACATTGCCGACAATGCAGTGATTTTAATTTACAGGGATGGTGATCAATGAATAAGCCACGGATCAAAAAGGTCAACCCGAAGTGGTGGCAGTGTTCAGATGGTGATGATGTTGGTTTTGGTAAATCAATGAGGGCTGCATTTATCAAATGGCGTGACAATCCAGAGGTCCACCAAGTTGGTGCATTGATTCCTTTGCATGTTGATGATGTAGCTTTATCAATAGAAATACCTGATTGCAAACGTGAAGCAACGGTCAATATCACATACGACTGCCCAAACTGCCGAACCATTGCTCACATTGAGGCAACGCATGAGCTTTAACCAAACCATCATTGACGCATTCATCCGGCACAGCCTTGACCTGGAAAAGCTGAAAAAGGGCCTGGCTGAGAAGTATGCCCGGAAGCTGAGGCAGATTGATCAGCAGGTAATGGGCATGCTGGTGGGTGCCATCGGCGGCACAGTAAAACAAAAACGTGAGTTTCTTGCCGAGCTGAAGCGCCTGAAAGCGGAAAGTTATGACCTGGTCCAGACTGAGTTCATCGACGAACTGATTGAACTGGTAAACCGTCAGAGCGGGTGGTTATATGGGCTGCTGGCCGGGCTGCTGGTACCTTCCCTGGTTGACCGGGTCGATGATGTAAAGCCCACCCGGGTGAAAAACATCCTTGTCAGGGGCCTGTCATTGCCTGAGCGCATCGGAAACCTGCGCAACTCAGAGGTCAGCAAGCTGTATGCCCTGGCCCGGACAGCCGTGTCCGATGACTTCAACGTCACCCAGGCGCGGGAGGCTTTCCAGTTGCTGAGAAAAAGCCGGGACAACGCCATCAGCGCAATCGTGAACACGGCAGCGGCCGGGGTGATCGATATGCGGAACAATGCCATGTTTCTGGCAAACCGCAGGCTGATCAAGGGCATCAAGCTGGCCGTGGTGTTCGACAACCGGACCACGCCCACATGCATCAGGCATGCAAATGAGAATAAGCTTTACCCGGTGGACAAATACCCACACCCACCGTTCCACTTCAACTGCCGCACTGAGCCGGTGCCAATCGTCAAATCATACGCTGATCTGACCGGTGCCGTGCGCAAACGTGTGCCGGTAAACACCAGGGCCACCATGACCGGTGATGCCCCCATGGACAGCACATACTCAGCCTGGCTCAAGCGTCAGGACAAAAGCATCCAAAACGAAGCCCTGGGCAAGACACGGGCCGCGCTGTTCAGGTCCGGCAAACTGACCATTAACAAATTCATTTCACCGGCTGGCCGTTTCTACACGGTTGACCAACTTTTCCAAAAATACGACATTTAACTAAGAGGTAATAACATGGCATTACAAGCATTTATCAAAGACCTGAGCGCAGTGGAAGATGCTGTACAGGCATTTTACAAGTCAGTGGACGGGGGATATATCCTGGACGTGACACCGGTTGACGGTTACGACGTCCAGAACGTCAGCGCACTAAAAAACGCATTGGCCCGGCAGAAAGGCGAAGCAGATGAGGCAAAAAAAGCACTGGCTGAGTTCGGCGACCTGAAACCGGCTGAGGTAATAAGAAAGCTGGAAAAAATGAAAAGCCTTGATGGATTGGATCAGGACAAAAAGGTCAAAGAGCTTATTGCTCAGGCGCGTGAAGACCTGGAAAACGAGTACAAAGGCAAGCTGCAGTCAGTCAACAGTGAAAAAGAGAAAATCACCGGTATGCTGAAAAAGGCGGCAATGGGTGACCTGATGACCGAGATTGCAAAGGCAGGCGGTCACACAAAGATTGCCCAGGCCCTTGTCGGCCAGTTCGCGGACGTTGAGGTGGGTGAGGACGATTACCGACTGAAAATCTTGGGAGACAATGGCAAGGAAAGGTTCAATTTTGACGATCAGGGGAATCCTGTTGCATTTACACCAGCAGATTTAGTAAAAGATTTGCAAAAACACCCTGAATACGGTATTATATTCCCATCTAGCTCCAAACCCGGCTCTGGTGGACCGAGTAAATACCAGGGTGGCGGTGAAGGGGTCCGAACCATTACAAAAGAACAGGCACGCAGTGGCGAGTTTATGAAGGAACTGAACGAAGGGAAGGTAGTGGTTGAGGACTGATTGTCGATGACAATCGCAAACCCAGGTGTCTGACAGGCACCAGGCCCAAAATGTGGCCGATCGACGAAGTCGAGATTAATTGATTTTAATTTGATTTTATCGAGAGGTCACAATGTCAAACAACACATTAACCAACATCATGCACAAGTTGCTGGGACGTGGTCTGTATTCCTACAGAGCAATGACTCCGGCAGTCATGACTTCAAACCGAGATTACCAGGCCGATGCTGCCCGACACGGTGAGGTCGTCAATGTCCCAATTTCAACCGCAAAAACAGCAACCGCTGTAACACCATCTGGCAACCGATCCGACACGCTGCCAGGTTCAAGTCAGAAAACCGTCGCCATTCCACTGGATCAGTGGTATGAGTCTGAGTTTGCCCTTACTGACAAGGACAAAAAAGAGATCGACAAAAATGAGTACTTCATTCCGATGGACTTCCATGAATCGGTTTCGGCACTGGCTGAAAAGGCTGAGACCTATGTGTCAGGCTTGTATGTTGGCTCCTACAATGTTGTGGGCACCGCCAGCACAACCCCCTACGCATCAGACACATCTGCATCAATCAACTGTCGGAAGTTTCTGAATCAAAACAACGTGCCAAAAGCCGACCGCACCATGCTGGTTGACAATGACGCAGGTGCGAACATGCTGTCATTGGCCGCATTCAGCGAAGCGGACAAGTCATCTGACCCAGGTCTGATCATTGATGGTGAAATCGGCCGCAAGTTGGGTTTTAGGAACCTTGAGTCTAACTTCATCCAAACTCACACCACGGGCGCAGCAGGCACCCCGCTGGCCAACGGTGCGCAGACCGCTGCATCAGCCACTGACACAAACGGCACCACAACCCTGGTTGTTGATGGTTTCACCACTAAGCCATCAGTGGGTGACGTGTTCAGCATTGCTGGCAACAGTCAGACATATACCGTGCTGTCATCCAGCACTCTGTCAGGCACTGAGTCAACTCTGACCATTCAGCCAGAACTGGCCGCTGATGTTGCCGACAATGCCGCGCTGACATTCATTGGCGACCACGTAGCAAACATGGCATACCACCGTGATGCGATCACTTACGCACAGAGACCGCTGGAAGGTTCCGACTCATCAGCTGCTGACATCGAATACACCCGCGACCAAGTGAGTGGTCTGTCGATGCGGATCGAGGTGCAAAGAGCCCACAAGGCAGACATCTGGTCAATCGACATGCTTTATGGCGGCAAGATGACGCGCCCCGAGGCATCAGTCAGGCTCTTGGGTTAATGCCCATTCATTCAATCAATTTTCAGGAGTAAAGCATCATGGCTAAACCAATTGGCAAAAACGTGGGCACAGTCCACATCACAGATGGCAAAGATTTCCGCGTCGTTAACACTTCAGACTTCAAAGAAAATGCAGACGGGGTTTATGACAAGTTCAAAACCGTGGCTGAATTTGAAGCTGAAAAGAAAGCGAAAGCCAAAGAAAAGGCAGACGCTAAAAAGAAATCTGACGCTGAAAAGAAAGGTAAAGGCTCTAAATAATGGGCGTACCGGTTCCGACAGTGACCATCAGGAACAGTAAGGGCGACGAGGCTGTTGTTAATGCGTTTGATTACGCGAACGGCCTCGGAGCCTGCCGCTCTGTGATGTTTGGCGGTGATTGGGAAAAGGTTTCAGAAAGTCACCAAGGCGGTGATGAGGGTCACCAGGCAAGCAAAGAGCACACCCTGATGGTGGAAGAACTGCACCTGAAACGCAGAAAGGACCCGATCAGAAAATGACCATTGTTGCCACCCCAAAAGCCACCAACGCAAACAGCTACGCCACGCTTGCCGAGGCGAACGCTTACCACGACACCCGGTTGCATAATGCCGAGTGGAGTGCGGCCAGTGACGCGGACAAAGAAAAGGCCCTGAAAATGGCCACCCGTGCACTGGATCAGATTAAGTGGAAGGGGGTGACAACCACAAGCACCCAGGTGTTGAAATTCCCCCGTGCTTACCTGGTGGACATCCATGGCAACTATGAGGGCAGTGACACAATCCCGACTCGTTTGGTCGAGGCCACTGCTGAACTTGCATGGCTGCTGATCACCAAAGATTCCACCCGCGAATCAGGCACCAAGGGCATCAAGTCAGTGGGAGCCGGACCGGTCAATGTCGTGTTCGACAAAACCGACCGGGCCCGAAACATCCCTGATTCAGTCATTGACATGGTTGGCCACTGGATTGAAAGCCGTGGCACTGTGAGGTTGGCGCGCGGATGAGTTTTCAGGCAATCATACAAGATGCGGTGGGTGTGGCTTTTGATGCCGTTGATGACGTTAAGGTTGCAGGCACTTTGACGGTGCGTGACAACCAGTCATACAACACCGGCACCCGCACCTATCCAGACGGTACACCGGACGTTGATTCAGTCGAGGTGATCAAGTACGACTTTCGAGCCCGTGAGATCGATGGCGACCGGGTCAGACACGGTGACACAAACATCATGGTGCAGCTGTCCGAGCTGTCCAGTGATTACCGGGCGTATCAAACATTCACAGAAACGGTCAGCGGCAAAGTCTGGCGCGTGATCAGCTTTGACGGGATCCCCGGCCAAGCTGCTGTGATTTACCAGCTGAGGCTTCAGGATGGATGAGCAATCAGCAAAAAACCAGATTATTGAGCAGGCTGTTGAAACGGCCTGGGGCGGCTTGAAAGCTGCCGACGGTGCAATCTGTGACGTGTTTTTTAAGAACGCGCCAATGCCCGCCACTATGCCGGATGAGTTTGTGAGCATCCTGGCACTTGATGGTGGTGGCCAGAACATCGTCATACCAAACAACAAAACCCGCAGATTCTGTTCAGTGATCTGTGAGGTCAACACGCCGAAAGGAACCGGCACGGCCAGGGCTGAAGAACTGGCCCACACATTTCAGGAAGTGTTTGAGGGCAAGACAATCAGCGGCATGAGATTCAGAGCCGCAAACGTCAGCGAGTTTGATGGGCGCACACATTACAAAACTAATGTGTTCATCCCTTACGAGTGGGACCGGAACAATGCGTGAAATGGACCTTACGCCGCAAAACATTGACAAGCTGATGGGCGAGGTTGAGGCATCCCTGGGCGATTTTGCGAACCTGGTGGCGCTGGATGCGTTCACATCACTGGTTTACAAGACCCCGGTTGGTAACCCTGACTTGTGGACCACCCAAGCCCCTGACGGCTATGTCGGCGGTCAAGCCCGGGCAAGCTGGAACATACAACACGGCAGGCCGGACACGTCCCTACCGACAACATGGTCGGCCGCTTTGCCGGTTGCGCCACAACTGAAATCAATGGGCCTTGAGCCGGTTTACGTGACCAGCTCGGTGCCCTACATGACACGCCTGGAAAATGGCTGGTCGTCCCAGGGCTCATATATGCAAAAGCGGACTGTGAGCGAATTGCAAATGAAGTATCAATAAGGTGAAAAAATGAGCGACAGCAACAGAGTACGAATTTCATACATTGAGGAAGTGACCAGAGGAACCACGCCAAGCGGAAATCTGCAGGCGGTCAATGTGACAGGTCACTCAATTTCAACCACCCCGTCAACAGTGGACTCACAGACCATCAGGCAGGACGGCAACAACTATGACACCATCCGCACGGACATGGTGCCTGGTGGCGGCATCCCGACCGAGCTGATTTTTGAAAATGCTGATCCTTGGATTGAGTCAGTTTTCAGGTCATCATTTGATTCCCAAATCAGCCTGTCCGGCACCACCTTCAGCATCGACGCAAGTGGCTCACCGATCACTCTTGATGATTCAGGCAGTGGCTTGGGTAGCCTGAAACCCAATGACGCGATCATTGTCAGCGGCTTCACAGACTCAAATAACAACGGGGTTTTTCTGATCGGTGGAAACACTGCTGCGGGGTCAGTTGACATTATTGCTGTTGACCCGGACAAAACCCCCACTACCGAGGCGGCTGGCGATTCAGTAACCATTACCACCACGCGCCTGGAAAATGGAGTTACACCAAAGTTCTTTTCGATTCAGGAAGACAACGACCTGACCGGTATTTTCAGGGCTTGGAAGGGCTCAGAGTTCGACACACTGACTCTGACCTTCACCGCTGGACAGGTGATCACGGCCGCGTTCAACATGCAGGCTCAATCAGAGCCGGATATCAGTGCCACCATTGGCACCGGGTACACCGCTGCAACCACCAATGAAGTGATTAACATGGAGGACGGTTACGTGGGCACCCTGATCGGTCTGAACGGTGCAGCGGCATCATCAGCGCCATCATGTGTGACAAGTGTCACCTACACCATCACAAACAATGTCAGACGAACCAAGGGCGCAAACTGCACCAAGTTCGGTAATGGCAAATTCACGGTAACCGCGACTGTTACCGCGTTTTTCTCCGAAAAGACCATTTATGACGCATTCCTGGCCAATCAGACATTCAGCATTACCTCAGCGGCCATTGATCCAAGCAATCAAGGTTATGCGCTGACTGTTCCAACGATGCGATTCACCGGCAATGATCCATCGGTCCCATCGGGTGACTCAGACATTATTGCCACATTTACTGGCACTGCCAAAGTTTCCACGGTCGGTTCAGACACTTACTCGGCAATTCTGAGCAAGCTGGGCTGATCATTTTCATCAATCGTTAAAGGGTAATCAAAAATGTTAGACGATTTTATCACAGAAGAAATGAACACCGAATTTGCTGTCATTCCAATTGGCAGCAACGGTGACTTTATCAAAATCAAACCGGCCAATGACAAAGATTTTCAGCGCATGCGCGAGAAAAGAATGAAGCGTCATCGGCAGGCTATCAAAAACAATACCATCAAGGACGAAGTCCTGCAGCGAGAACTAGCACCACTTGTTGCGAAGTATTTGCTGATTGATTGGCAAATGACATCAACCGCGAAGGTGGTCGAAGAAATGTTCCCGCAGATCAAGACCAAAAAAGCGAAAAACCCGGAACATGTTCTGATTCCATTCAGTGAGCAAAATGCGGCTGCAATTTTGGCTCACAAGAGAAATGCCGGGTTTATGAATTTCTGTCTTGATGAGGCTCGTGAAGTGTCGAACTTCGTCGAGCAAGAGGCTGAAGAAGACAGAAAAAACTGACGGCGTTTGCCCGGCGGGTTGCGCTACTGTCGGGCAAACATGGTGACGACATCCGGCTGGCTGAAAGCAAAGGCTGGATAAAAACCAAACCGGTCAACCTATACCACCATCTTGAGCCCATTTTTTTGATGCTCAAAGAGTGTAGGCAAACAGGGTGGCAAATGGTTGGGATGAACGTGCCATTGATCGAGTTGAAGGTCGCTTATGAATTGAGCAACTACAGCGGAGATTTTGGCGAATTTGTTGAGTACTTCAGGTTATTTGAAAGGCAGTTAAATGAACGACGTGACGCTGAAAGCAGTGGGAATAAAGGTGGATCCGACACAGGCCAAAAGGGGCCTGAAGGAAACCCGTGACTCACTGAGCGCCACTGAACAGGCCAGCAGAAAAGTCAAACAAGCAATGCGCAATTTGTTTGTCGGCTTTTCTGCCGCTGCCGCCATCCGTGAATTTGCTGCATTTGACCAGCAGATGACCAATGTGGCGGTTGTGGCCGGTGCTGCTGATGATGAACTGAGCAAACTGTCAGAGACTGCCAAATCACTGGCCCTGGGTACCAGGTTCGACCCGGCCCAGGTTGCACAAGGCATGTATTCACTTGCATCAGCTGGCCAATCGGTCAATGAGATCATCGGCACCCTGCCGAACGTGCTGGACCTGGCAGAAGCGGCACAGGCCGACCTTGGCCAGACCACTGAGCTGACAGTCTCATCCATGGCGCAATTCGGTATTGAGGCCGATGATGCACAGCGCGTGGTTGACGTGTTTACCGCATCGATCGCCAGCAGTTCCACCAACGTTCAGCGCCTACAGGTGGCCATGGCCAACTCAGGCAGCACAGCGGCCGCAATGAATCAGGACTTTGAGTCATCGGTTGCCGTCGTGTCACTTCTGACTACTGCATTCGGCTCTGGTGAAAAGGCCGGGACCGGTTACAAATCACTGCTTTCATCATTGGCGCAAAACGGTGAAGACCTGGGCATCACAATCGCTGATTCGGCAGGCAAGATGCGCCCACTGGTTGACATCCTTGATGACATCCAGGAGGCAGGCATTCCGTCCACCGAACTCATCAAGACATTCGGCACCGAGGCAGGCCCCGCACTTTCTGTGTTGTTGGGTGAGGGCACCGAGGCCATCAACGAAATGCGCGAGGGCTTACTGTCCACCGGCCAGGCCAGTGAAACAGCAGCCCGGCAGCTGGACACACTTCAAGGTGATTGGGACCAGTTAATCAGCACTGTCAAAGTTTTGGTTATTGAATTGGGTGAATTTTTCGAGCCTGCACTGCGCGGCATCCTGCAATTCACAACCGGTGCACTGAACGCCATCAGCGGCCTGTTTGATGATGTTGGGCGGCTGATTGGTGAACATAATCAGAAACTCGACAGCATGGTCACCTACAGTGATTCAGCAACACAGGCGATCATGACGCTGCAGGCTGAGATTGACAACGGTTTCGACACCAATGACATCGATGAATTTAACAAGTCAGTGGCCACACTTGAGACCGAACTGGATGGTGTGATTGCAAAACTGCGCGAGTTTAAGGAAACCCGGGCCGATGCTTTGGCCGCAGGATCAAAAGACGATGCGGTTTTTGCTGGCGTGGAAGTCCTCAAGAACCTGGTCACCGGCAATGGTTTCGCCACCGATGAACAGGCGGCACTTGAGCGGCAGCAAGAAAGCATTTCAAACACCCTCACCCTGGCCAAGGCCAGCCAATTCCTGACCGACACATTCGGGCCACTTTATGAGGCAGCAAAGGAACAGACCGAGGCCAATGAAAAATTAGCCGCTGCAACAGATCAGGCAAAAGTTGGCACGATCAAATTCACCGATGAGACCAAAAAACTGCTGAAGGTCATGGGTGATAAAAACGGCCTTTTGAAAGCAGAAATAGCTGTGCTCAAGGGTAGCGCGAACGCCATCAACGAATTTAACAAGGCGCAGGCCGTGGCCCTGGGGCAGACACAGGCAGAAAAGGACGCCATTGCCGCCCTGATCGACGAGCAGCAAGCACTGGCCGCTGAAAAGCAGGCATTGATTGACCTGCAAGACAGGGAGATCGAATTGCAGCAGATTTTCAACCAGCTTGTCTATGACACAGCGGGTGTTTTGATGCCGTTGATCGACATCGAGCAAAAACGGCTTGATCAGCGTGAAGCGCTGCAAATGATGTATGACCGGGAGCTGATCACCTTTGATCAGTATGTTGCCGGTCAGCGCGAGATCACCAGGCAATTCAACCAGGAAGCCGATGCCATTCAAAACATGAACGGTGAACTTGAAAAATCTGACAGCCTGATGGGGCAGTTTTTCAAGTCATTCCGCGACGGCATGAAGCAATCACTCGAGTCAATCAAACAGGCATTTGCTGACAACCCACTTGAGGCCACTGCACAGTTTTCCAGCATCCTGCCAGGCATCCTTGAATCTATCGAGGGCAACGACTCATCAGCCAGGGCTCTGAATGAGATTGCGGCACAGATACCCATTCCGGCAGTTCAGGCGGTTGCTCAGATAATTGACAGCATTGACCAGTTATTCGGCGGCAAGCTGTTGGGCACCAACTATCAAACCGTCGGCAGCGGGTTCAATGTGGACTTTGGTGCCGGTGGTGTGTCTGGTAACCAATTCGAGCGGCAAGAGCGTGAGCGGTCATTCTTCCGGGGTACCAGACGCCGGATCCGTGAGTCAGACCTGAGTGCAGATTTTCAGTCAGAGCTTGACGGCATACTGAATCAGGCTGAAGCGTTGGCCGAGGGTGCTGCCCGGGCCCTGGGTGTTGAGTATATCGGGACCATCAACGCATCACTTGAGCAAGAGGTGGACAAAAACGGTAACCTGATCAGGTCAGTCATTAATGCCTTTGGGCGTGAAATCGAAGGCGGTGTTGACGACCTGCAGCGGTATCTGTTCGGTGGTTCGATCTTTGACCAGATCGCCCAGGTCGGGCCAGAGGTGGCCGCTGCTGTGTTCCAGATTCAAGAGGCATACATTGGCAACAGTGAACGGTTCCTGGAAGCTGCACAGGCCACGCTGTTGGCTCAGACTGACATAAACAACGGATTCAACATCCTGGTCAATGGCTCGCTGTCAGACATCATCACATTGACTGAGGATTACAGCCGAGCCGGTGAATCACTGGTTGATACATACGCCCGGGTAACCACTTCATTCAAGATTTTAGAGGAAGCGGTCGGAATCATGGGCCTGAGCATTGACATGACCCGTCAACAGGCCATTGAGTTCGCTGTGGGCATGTCAGATGCTGCAGGCGGCACTGATCAACTGTTGAGGCTCACGCAGGGCTATTTCAGCAGCTTCTACTCAGAGCAAGAGCTTTACATACAGCAGCTGCAGGGCGTGAATGATGAGGTGAACCGCCTTAATGCTGAATTGGGTACCGACCTCAATTTTGAAAACTTCCGGGAACAGTACGAAGCTGCATTCCCCGAACTGACACCGGCTGAGGTTGTCCAGTGGCTGCGCTTGGGTAACTACCTGGCAGAAGCGAACCAGCTGGCCGGGCAGCTTGCCAACAGCTCGCTCAATGATGCCATCAGTGAGTATATGGGCATGGCCGACGCACTGAATGAGGCCAATTACACCCTCGGCGACCAGCTGAACAACTCAGCGGATTCAATCCGCAACATGATCGCCGCTTATGATGGCTCAATCGATGCTGAGAACAGAATCGCTGAAGCACTGCGCTCAAGGTATGAAATGGAATTGGCATTCATTGACCAAATCCGCAGCGCATCCGAATCAATCACCCAACTGATTGCCGGGGCCCGTGAAGACGTGTTCCTGACCGGCCTGAATGATGAGGAGCAATACAACTATTTCCGGGGCGAGGCTGAAAGTGCGGCAGCACAGGCATTGCTGTCTGACAGTCCTGAAGAAATCCAGCGATTGACAGAACGGGCTATTGATTATGAGCGTCGAGCATTTGGTTTGCTTGACGATGGCCAGCAAGATGAATTGCGGGACGGCTTCCTGTCATTCATCGATGAGCTTGGCACCGGCACCACCGCACGACTTGCCGAACTTGAGCAGGCAGCAGCTGATCAGTCGCAGGAACTGCTTGACTCATTGGGCACCATGCTGAACGCCAACGCTGAAGCCGCCCGTCAAAGCAATGAGCAATTCGCCACATCAGTCGAGACCTTTGCAGCGGCAACTGTCCGGCTTGACCAGGCCGTGGCCAGGTTGCAACAAATACAGGTTGTTGTTGACGTCCGACGTGAAGACGCCTGGGAAACACAGGGGCGTTTCTGATGGGTCAAAATTTAACAGCAGGACAAACCACGGCCATCACAGCACCGGTCAGGCACCCGAGGTTGTTGGTGCAGATCACGCTGGCCGCTACCACGTTGCGACTTTCATACGCTGAAACGGTCACTTTTGACGGTAACACATTCAGCAAGTCAGGGGTGCTGGTCAGCGATGTGAAAAATGGCAAGGGTGGGATCGTCACAGCCCGGCTCAAAATCCCGAATGAAGAAAACGTTTATACGCAACTGACCCTCTCCGGGGCCTTTGATTTTGCACCGGTCAAAATCTGGCAGTATTACGGAACCGGCAACCCATCAACTGATGATGTGATCGTGTTGCTCGATGGTGAAATCTATGCCGTGCCTGACATGGGCCCTGCCATCGTTTTCGACTGCGCAACCACCGGGGCCATGACCAGAATGATGCCCGACCTCACCCTGGGTGCACCCGACCTGAATCACATGCCATTTGCCGGTCAACAGTTCCGAATTGGCAACGAAGTGTACATCGTGGAGATCAGATAATGGCGACTTTTGACACAACAATCCCGCTTTCAATGGAAACCCGGTTGCCACCTGCCGTCACAAAGCAGGTTGTGACCATGCAAGACGGCACCTCATTTGTGGAGGTTTTGTCTACAACCGAACGGGTCGACAATGGTCAAATCGTATGCATTGAGTTGACCGAAACAGAAAAGGACGCGGTAATCAGCTTTTACAACACAAACAAGGATATAGAGTTCACATTCACCAACCCACACGATGGGCTTGATTATGACCTGTATTTCATAGGCACCCCGCCTGAACCTCGGCTGATGTATGGTGACAGCGACCGGTACACCGTGACATTCTACGTCATGGGGGTCAAATCCTGATGCCAAACACGCCACCAGTTCCCCCAACGGGGCCACCAGCACCACCCGGGGGAGTTCCCCCGGTTACTCCAGGGGGGCCCTTGCCAGTGGTGCCCGGGTCAGATTACCCGCCCGGACCAACGCTGCCAGATTGGGTCCCACCAACTCAAGGCCAAAACCCAAGCGGTCAGGATGTCAACTCTGTGGGCTCAACCCTGCAAGAGCGGACACTGGCTGTGTCACCTTGGGGCACTTATGTGCCGGTGATCTATGGCACTGATTACATCGGCCCAATTCTGACCCTGATTCATGTTTCACACCCTTATTTTTATCTGAGAATGGTGTGGTGTGTTGGCGAAATTGAAAGCATTGAGGAAGTTTTTATCCCGGGGCAAACAAACCCGACCGGCACCACGTTCACCCACTACACCGGCACATCAGGTCAAGGTGTTGACCCAACGCTGGCCGGGGCCATACCGGGCTATTCTGACACCCTGACAGATATCGGCGGCACCGGCATAAACCTGGCCTACACTGTTGCCAGAATCAATCACACAACCCTGGAAACGTTCCCCCGATTTGTGGCGAAAATCAAGGGCCTCAAGGTGCCGAACCCGGTACCAACAATTGAAAGCGTTGAGCCGGGTTTGGCCGGTGGTGTTGGCGACACAGCCGAGCTTGATGAAAACACAGTAACAGCAACAGACAAGTCGCTGAACGGACAAGTCGTCCCGTACATCCGTTATTATGAGGATGAGCTGATCGACAATGAGTCATACACCTTTGAGATCACGGTCAGCGAGTACAACGGGCGCGGCACCGGCACGGCGGCAGTGGAGTGGGCTGAACAAACACTGCTTGACAGTGACAGCAACCCCGTGGTGATCAATGGCACCGGTACCTACATCGGATCGGCAAGCCGGTCCACCTATGACGGCACATACAACGCCCTGAAAATCAATGTCCTGGGCGACCCCGGTGTCAAGCTGGTATATTCTGTCAAGGCATACAACACCCTGGGCAACGCGGTCACCAAGTACCACGACAACGCCGGGGCCTGCCTGAATCACGTGATCAGCAGTGATACGCACGGACTTGGTCTGTCTGTGAACTATGCTTCACTGGTTGATCTGATACACCGAAACAATGAAGTGTTGGCCACGGTTGGCTTTGAGGAATTGCGCTCAGTCATTGGCCTGTCACTGGTCAGAAAGCGGCCGATTGCGCAAGTTATCGAGACCATGCGCGGTTATGCGCGGACCAGGGTCATCAATGTCAATGGTGAGGTGAAATACATTCCGGCTATGCCCAGGGATGTGAGCTTCACGATCACAAACAGCGACATAGATGGTCGGCCCAAATTCAAGAAAAAAGACATCAGAGACATCCCCAATATCTGCCGGGTGTATTACACAGATGATTATCAGGACGATGTCAGAGATAACTTTGTGGAGGTGTCCACCAGCGAGGTTGATGCAGGCAGCGAGCCGCGCCGCGAGGCGGTGTACCGGATGCCAGCATTTAGGTCAAAACCGTCAGCTTTGAGATATGCCAACGAAGCAATAAATCAGCGGTTGAGGCTGTTCGGCATCACATTCAGGACAAGGCAGTCAATCTATCAGTGGAACGAGGGCGACACCTTCACCCTGAACATTAACGAGCTGAACAACGTCGATCAAAAAATGATTGTTGTTTATCGCAAGCAGCTGAACAATTCGCAGTATGAGGTCTATGCTGAATTTGAGGATGATGCCATTTACAGCGACGAAATTGCTGACTACATCCCGGACGCCACGAACCTGCTGAGTGATGACCCGCTCGATGTCATCGATGCCACCGGGCTCACTCTTGCTGTTGAAACCCCACAATATCAGACAAGCATCTATTTCAGCAGGATCCGCGTAGAGTGGACCGCCACGGTCTACCCGTACCTGCACCAGTACAAAGTGGCCCTTTATGACGACAGCGACGATACCCTGATCGAAAACAAGGTGCTGGACAGGAATGTCACAGAGACAGTGTTCAACAACGTCCAGGAGGGGGTCACCTACCGGGTTGAGCTTCAGGTTTTGGCTTTTGGCAACCTGTCCACCGGCATCACCGATACGATCACGCCAGCCGGGAAAGACTTCCCGCCCACTGACGTGCCTGATTTTCAGTGTTATCAGTCTCAGGGCAAAACCACTTGCACCTGGGAGCCAGCGGCTGACAACCAGACGGTCTGGTATTACGAGATTCAATTCGGGCCATCCGGGTTCACCTGGGGCGATGAAAATGCCCGGTTGCTGATCACCCGGGTCGATGCCTACCAGTTCAGCAGCGAGCTGGTACCGTCTGGAACCTGGGACTTTCTCATCAAGGCCGTGGACAATGCCGGGAATGAGTCAGCGAACGCCACCAGGTTCGAGGATTTGGTGGTTCAAGATTATCAGGATTATCACCCGGTCACCAGCCAGGACATTTTCATTGATGAGGCAGAATCAACCGGCATGATCGGAGTGCTGACAGAGCGCATGAACCACCTGTCCAGCCCCCCGGTTTTTGACTCCGGTTTTTTCAATCTCAAGGATTGGGTGACCGATACCGGTGAAACATTTGGCGCGATGTTCCCCAACGCCATGAACACCTATACCACTGATCCAATGCCAGTCAAAGGTGCCGGTGTCAGCGGTACTGAGTTCATTTCCCAGGAGATCAACATCGGCCAGGAAATTGACGGGGTTTATTCCGTGGTCAACACGGTCAGCGGGGCCGAGGTGTTTGCATTTTACAACACAACAGGCGGCAACATGATCGAGCACTTGACTCCAGAGGACAAGCCTGAAGTTTACATCCAACTGTCAACCGATGGCACCACATGGACTGACCACGCGGGTTTTTCGGCTTCAGGCGTGGCCAGGTACGCAAGATTCAAAATCGCATCACCGAACACGTCATCCCGGTGGTGGTGGCGGTATGGCCGGTACAGCCTGGCAGTGAAAGCAAAAATTCAAACCGAGTTTGAAAACTTCACTTACAACAATTTGACAAACAACTCTTATTCATTCGCCCGTGACACGCGTGACCTTCAATTCGTTGGGATCACCGTGGCCAGCAGTGGCAGTTATCACGTCACATACTCACCGATTCAGTCAGCTTTTGACATCTCAGGCATAGCCCTAGAGGTTTATGAGGATGACGGCACGGTGACCACTGATGATGTTGATTTGAACATACTTGTGAGGTACATCTGATGGCAGTTACAGTAAACGCAGGAAATATTGACGTTAATGACACAGGCGCTGACTTTGCCTCAAACGTCAAGACAGAAATGACAAACGCCCAGGCCGACCTTGGCAAGATGTCAGAGAAAACGGCAACCGAAACGATCAGCGGTGACAAAACCATGTCAGGCTCATTTGAGCGGTCAAATTTCATTTACGCGGCACACTCAACCGGAACTGACTCAATTTCATTTGACGGTACAAAAACTTACATCACATGGACAGAGGACAGGTCTGACTCAATTTTCAGTACTTCCACCACCGTGGTGACCGTTTCAGACGCATGTGACCTGGTCATCTGTTACGACGGGGCTGCTGACATTGGTGTGGCAGATGCTGGCCATGTGTTTGATCTGAGGTTTGGGGTTGAGATAGACCCGGACGGAGTAAGCGGTTATTCCGTCGTGACTGGCAGTTATTCACCCTTCACATTGCGGGGCATCTTTGGAAACATCAACAATGCAAGCTGCACCGGCATACATGCCAGCGTTTCATCAGGTGCATTGGTCCGGGTGTTTGCTGAAGTCTATGGCCGAGGAACATCAGGTGAATCAGCCAACCTCGTCGCCCAGGCGTGTCGCTTGAGGATGCAAAGAATCTGATGACTTTTTTTGATTCACCATTATTCAACATGCTTGTCCAGGTCATTTTGATCGTGGCTGCTGCCGTTGTTGGGTATTGGTTCAAAAGATGGGAAAAGTCAGACGAAACCGAAGAAAAAAACAAGGAAAAAGACAGGGACCTATACATCAAAACCCTGGAAATAACGCAGAATCAGGTGTCCGCGCTCAGACAGGAACTGATTGAAACAAAGGCTAAACATGACGCTGAAATGAACGTCATGCGCAAGACGCAGGATGATCTGAGGGAAAAGGTATCTTTACTCAAAACCAACATCCTGACCATGAGCATGTTCGGCACAGAGGGGCCAACCGCTATGTGGGCCAAAGACCTGAGTGGCCGACGCACTTGGCACAATGAGGAATATGAAAAACTGACAGGCTACAAGCTGGCCGAGTGCATGCTTAAAACAGATTTGGAAATCACCAAAAACGAAGCACTGGCAAAAGCATGGGGCGCGAATGACAGCGAGGTAATACGCAAGGGAATCTATGTCGTGACTGTGGAGCCGTGTGCGCACAAAGATCGACCAAAAGACATTTTTTATGTGTTGGTCATCAAGTGGCCAAGGCGCATCAGTGTCGGAGGTCAGATTATTGGCGTTGATGGTACCGCTCACAGGATGGATGAAATTTTAACAGCAATCAAAAACTCGAAGGGTGTTGAAAGTGTGTGACTTTGAGCCTTGGGGGTTTGATGAACAGAGAAGAAAAGGCCGTCAAAGATGGGCTGAAACAGGTGATTGAACACATGAACAAACATGAAAAGGTCGCGGATTTGAACCGTGGTTTTAACGTCGGTGTGGGACAGGGCAAGGTATGGGCTTTGGCCTTGGCCTTGATTGCCAGCCTGATCACATGTGCCATTGTGGTGACCGCCACGCTGATCACGGTCGGTGAGGTAGATGGCCGCTCACAGGCGCAGAATCAGTACCTCCTGCAACAGCAAAAAATCATCATTGATCAAATGGCATTGATGGATGTGGAAATCCAAGCCGCCATCAAAAAACTTGAAAACGAGGTAAACAAAAAATGAGTTTAGCAGCATGCGCAAAAAAAATATTGTGTGACCCGGATGTGTCCCAGGCACAGGCCGTGGCGAACACCCTGGCCTTTCTGGATGAACAAGCCAGATCACAATACAGCAATGACCCGACCGCAATCCTTGACTTAAAGGAAATCGTGTCACAGACCATGAACCCCTATTTAAAAAAGGGCATCACCGAAACGGTTGACAAGATCAATGAAAACGCCATCAAAGATAATTGATGACCTGATCAAGGATGAGGGTGGCAACTCAAACCACCCTGATGACCTTGGCGGTGCGACGCGGTGGGGAATCACCGAGGCAGTAGCCAGGGACCATGATTATCAGGGGCCTATGTCAGAGCTGCCGAAAATGACGGCCAAGTTGATATACATGGTCAGTTATTGGCAAGGCCCAGGGTTTAATCTGGTGCACAAGCTGGCACCGGACCTTGCCGAAAAGCTTTTTGAGATCGGGGTGAACATCGGCAGGCATAGGGCAGCGAAGTGGCTGCAGCGCCTCTTGAACCTGCTGACAGACATGGTGCTAGAGGTAGATGGAAAAATCGGCCCCATGACACTGAACGCGCTTCACGTTTACCTGAGTCGCAGAAAGGCCCAGGACGGCGAAAAAACACTGCTAAAGGCGATAACAGGCATCCAGGTGTGTCATTACATCAATATCGCTGAAAAGCGGCCCAAAAACCGCACATTTATCTATGGCTGGCTGAGGAACAGAACATGAAAGTAGCATTACCAATTCACGGCATGAATAGCCGAACTGCAGGGCGTGACAGCATTGACCGGGCGGCTTATGGCATGGCCGTTGACATAGTTGACGCAGATGACGCAGATTATGATTTTGCATTGTTTATGCGGATCTGGTTTTTTAAACGCCCATTGATCGAGAGGATAGCTGGTGGCATCAAAAAGTGGCTTGATGATGACCGAATAACTGAAATTTGGTTACCAGTTCACTCAAATGGTCTGAATTTCGCATTGCAGGCCCTGAAGCTTCTCCAAAAACGCGGCCAAAGGGGTGACAAGCGGATCATTATTGTGTCGCTTTCAGGTTGTGCAAATCGCAAAGTAAACACCGATGTAGCCACCGAGGTTCACAACTGGTACACCGAGCGCGATGGGTGGTTGAAAGCTGCCAAGTGCCTGCCATCATGGACCATGGGCAGCTTTGGGCTCGGGCCATACCGGGGGAAATCCAAAAACGTGATTGACAAGAGAATAACCAATCACATCAGCAGTCATTCGCAGTGGTTTAAGGGCCACAGCCTTTCAATGACTATCAAGAAAATCAATCAACTGATAAGCAGTAAGACTAAATAGTCATAGAGTTATCATGTTTAAAATTGCCAATAAGATCAAATTCAGCATTCTGTCTGGCTTTAACGGCCTCTTTCATGGTCTCAAATCTGCCAAGCCATTTTGTAGAGCCACGCAAAGTAATTCTGGCCATCCATTTACCTGTCCTTTTGTCGAATGCAACACCTGGATGACCGCTTTTGTTATTGGATTGGACAACTTTGTTTATGTTGTTTCCAGAGTGAGATACAGAGCGCAAATTAGCTATTCTGTTATCGGCTCGGTCATTGTTGACGTGGTCTACAAATTTTGGGTTTTCATTATGGTGCAGATAGTAAGCAATCCTGTGTGCGTAATACAAAACACCGTCAACACCAATCGAGATATAACCAGACTTGGCAACATAACCAGCAAGATCACCTTTGGCTTTTCTGCCACGTTTTACAAGCCATCTTATGTTGCCGGTATCGGGATTATAAGAAAGATATTTTCGGACAATTTCAGGGATTTTAGAAGCCTTAACCATAATCTAAAAAATGGATTTGATTGATGATTATTATAACATTTTAGGAGCATGATATGACCAAAATCATATTGATACTATCGATATTATTGAGTGGATGTGCGACGCGTTACGAGTTCACCAGGTGCACCCAGGTGGACGTTTGCAGCTCGGCAAAGATCGTCAGCCGTCGGGAGTTTGAAAACGGCATTGTGGTGGACTACAACCCCAAAACCGGCAAGTTCAAAGTCGAGGCTGACCGGGTGACACAAAAATCCAGCCCACTGGAGCAGCTTGGCGCAGATATGCTAAATGAGCTGATCGATGACTACTTACTGAGGAGAAAGCAATGAATTACAAAATCGAACTGATCAAAGAGATGATCAAAACAGGTGAACTGGTGCTGACTGATGACAAGCTGATCCATCGGGACCGTGAGACCGGCATCGAAACGGTGGTTGCCACTGAAGCAGACAAGTCGAACGCACTGCCGAAAGAGGTGGCGATCAAATACGGTTTTTCACCGGATCTCAATGAGCACGGTGCCCGTCGGTTTGCGTACGCTGATCAGCGTATTGATGAGATGAGAAACTCCGGCGATCCGAACCAGGTCAAGGCGGTCGACTTCCTTCCAAAATGGTTTGTGTTCGAGGATGAGCTGAACAGCCCGACCCTGGGAACACTTGAACGGACTACCCTGAACAAGAACGACGACCAGGCTGCTGCCAACCTGATGATTGGTAACGATGTGACTCCGTGGCAGGGCCATGACGGGGCAGTGGTTAAAGATCACGTTTATCTGTATCTGACGATCAATCCGAAGTATGCTGAAAAGGTGTTGTCTGGATTCAAGAAGCGTTATGACAGAATCATCGCCCAGACCATCAGCCTGGTGACAAACAATTCACGGATTTAAAAACACGACCTGAATATCAGGTCCCACCAAGGAAAATCATTCAGAACCTGGCAAGTGTGGCCGGGGCCAATGAACATAAGCATGTTTATCGTTGGTTCCGGCTCTGTCAGAATTTCACTGGCTTCCATGATCTTTTCATCGAGCCGCATTATGTGGTATGCGATTGCGTCGCTTTTGACTGTTTCGTTGATCTTGCTCAGTTCCTGGCTGATCTGAATAATTGAGTTGACCAATTCGGCTAATTGTTCCTTTTCCTTGCTCATAGTGTCCCCATCGTATTGTGCAGATTGTAACACATAATCAACCCTCCACCAGTTCGGGGTGTTGGTGGATGTTTCCGATGATTTCAACATCACATCCACCAGAGCCAGAATAAAACCGTGAATTAAGCGGGTTAGAAAATTGCCACATTGGGAAGCCAGATTGGCCTCGTTGCATCATCTCAACAACATAAATAGCAGGTTCAACTCGCCAGCATATTTTAACAACATCCCCCTCATAGATCAGCTTGCCATTGCGATCCTTAAGACCAGTGCATTGCACCCTGATATAATGATCTGTTACATTCAATGAACCAGACCTCGTGTAAATCTGGCCGTTGTTGTAATTTATGTAAAGACCTTCATTGTCGAACTCGACAAAGCTTTTAAGCTCTTTGTGCCAAAACTTCATTAAATACCTATCACTCATAATCACTCCTACGCAAAATCGTTTCTGTCCACGGCAAATCTGTTTCCGGCTGGTTTTTGCAATGAGCTTTCTCTGAAGCATGCGTGTACCAAATATTATAAGTGATTTTTGATTCTGGCATTGATTCAAACCAGTACCACCAACTGTTTTTTAAATAATTATGATCAGCCATTGCTGAATCCATAGCCGCCCATTTTACCCAATCAGGCGCACCCTCAAACACCTCACCTGCAAGCCTCTTTAATTCGTCAGTCTTGTTCAACTCTTGCTTACTCATACATCCTCCGGCGATTCAATATCGGAATCACCAGGCAATGACACCTGTTCACTCCAGATTAAGTCCTGAATTTCCTTATTGTAGAAATCATGCTGTGTGAAGTCATAGCCGCAACCAGTCATCCAAATAACCAGTTCCTTCAGCCTTTCGACCTCTTTGATATGGTCAGATGTGGACTGTTCCGAAGTGCATTTGCGAATGATGCCAGCCAGAGTTAATATGATGTCCCACCTTGCTGTAAGGTCAACACGTTCAAGTTCGTTTTTTATTCCTCTACGGCCTAGAAGGTCAGCAATAACCGCCCGTGCGGCAAGGAAGCAACTGTCCTCATAACGTTCGATAATGAACGTATTATCTAATCTAGTACCTGTCAGCCCGTCCACATCGTAGGGAAATTCCTTTGCGCTCTTGATTGCTATTTCAATAATATGATTTCCACTCATCTTCATTACCTCGTTTGTTTGTTAAAAGCAGAAGTTTCCACCAGGATCATTCTGTTGCGTTTATTGCTGAAAGCCGCCCACACATCAGCACCATGCCTGTCAACCGATTCTTTTTGGATGAGCTGCAAAACCTCGTTTTTGTATGGGTGGCCTTTGATGTTCATCACCGTCACAAGGTCGCCCGGTTGAAATTTGCTGTTGTGTGATTCAATGCCTGTGCTGCTCATTTATCACCTCGCTGGGTTTCTGTGGACTGTTCAAGAATTAATCCAATCCACTCCGCGTCAATAACTTGGCCATTGCCATCAAACTCGACATCCTTTACATATGGAATCATGATTGGGTCTTGCCTAAATTCGCCAGAATCAAAGCCAAGCTCAATTCTTATATCATGTTCCAGCATCACATCCAGCAACGCCATTAATGCCGACCGCTTTTTCTCATTCATCTTCATCACCTCGTTTGTTGTACGCATCCCAATTGCAAGATAACCCGCCTGTTCCTTTGTGACGGTTTTTGTAGACAGCACAGACCAGACCATGTTTTTCAACAATGTGCAGGTCGTTCACAATATCGCGCCTGATTGAATCATTGATTGTCGTGCCTGCCTCGCTGGTTCCAATGTCTATAATTAGAACAAGAAGAACGAAAACCACCACAGCCATGATTATTTTGTTTATTTGTGAATGTGTCATATCTGTTCCCGTATTAAGTTGTGTGTTGTTCATCTGGAAGCTCGCGTATTTCTACTCTTACAACTTTGTAATTATCACTTTGGTGATGCGTGCCACCATTCATTGACCAGCAAAGCAACTCATTTTCATAGCGCATTGATTGGCTTAAATAGCGAGTGATTAGTTGGCCAGTTTTGGTGTTTTTAACGCACCAAGCTTTTTTGCTGCTATTGGCTGAATCAATGTCGTTTTCGTAATCATTTAGGAGAGATGCAAGAGACTCAGGTGATAACATCTTTCCATTCATGTATACATGTTTTTCATCGAATGTGTATTTCATAAGTCACCGCAGTTCATACAGTTTTCAATAGCGGTTATCAGGTCACGACCCAAAACCGTTACGGATTTGTCATCAAAGAAAATCACGACCTTTTCACTTGATTGCCAATGATTCTTCACCCTGACTTTGCCTTTGTCTTCAAGCTCATTGGGGTAAGTGTTGATTTCACAATTTATATTTATTCTTGTTGCCATGTTTGTTCCCGTATTAAGTTGTGTGTTAGTGCGTATGGTTGATTGATGAAATGATGGCGAACTCCTGAATCTTCAGAAAATCAAGGTTTTTCACCAACTGCCTGACAACCATCCTCTGATATTTCGGAATGTCCTCAACATCCATGAATGAACCATCAATACCCACATCATCAATCACCACATCAGCAAAAGCCTTGCATGTGTTAATGCTGTCGAAAGCATTTAGCCGCATCCCTGAGTTTTTATGAGTCAGTGAGTAGTTTTTGTTTTCATCTTTGTGGATAAACCAGTGTTTCCGGTAGACCTCGCCAAAAACCCGCCTTGTTCCTGATTTACCATCAAAATTAATTGTCTTGATTGTTATTGTGTCAGACATTATTGTTCCCGTATAAAAATGTAAGTGATTGATGTTAAAAGACCATAAATGGCCGCTTTTGCACCATGAAAATGTGATATTAAGAGTGGATAAACCCCTGATTTATCAGTGAAAACACCCGAAAAAAGGCAAATGTTTTTATGACTTTTATCAGGGGTTGAAAATATGGGGTGCGTGACAGACGTGTGACAAAAAATAACTTGCAAAAAGCCATTGATTTTGTGAGGTGTGATAAGTGATTGAATTTGAAGGGTTTGAAGTGGTGGACACGACTGGGATTGAACCAGTGACCCCTTCGATGTCAACGTAATGCACCAGGCCAATATTGACGCTATACGGTCATCTTTGCCTTTGTTTGCTCTGATTTTTGCTGCTTTTTTCATGTTTAATTCAATAAGTGCGTGACAGTCTTGTGACAGAGTGTTTACCAAAACATTGTTGTCAGTCCGTATTTCGTTGACGTTTTGTTAAACTTGTTACGAACAGCTTTATCAAGATTGATGTCAAACATCTCCGCCAGCAAATCTACAGCAATAATTACATCAGCCATTTCATCAGCAATTTGTGATGTGTCGCCGCCATTGCCATGAATGCCTCGCTCAGACCGAAGCCATTTTTTTACCGCTTCGGCTAACTCGCCAGATTCGCCTGACACCTCAATCATTCTGAATGGAATGTCAGCCTTTTCATTTCCCGGCCATTCTTTTTGTCTGCTTACATTTGCTTCGCGCAATAAATCAAAGTTCATTTTATCAACCTCACTCTGTCCTGTTTGCTTGGAATAATGACCTTGCTGGTGTGACGCTGGATTTGCACCAGAAAGCCCTCGATTGCCTCAACGCACCCGCTCAGG
>TARA_R100001143_G_scaffold63450_1_pt1 | contig 28807 bp, 26 predicted proteins | sample TARA_R100001143 | Tara Oceans TARA_R100001143 (sample SAMEA2621300) | marine metagenome | biome: marine biome (ENVO:00000447); feature: mesopelagic zone (ENVO:00000213); material: "saline water (ENVO:00002010), including plankton (ENVO:xxxxxxxx)" | depth 800 m | reverse complement strand
ATTCAGGATCTGCTTGAGTATTCCAGAGTTGGCAGGGTTGATATGAAGCGGGAAAAAGTGGACATAAATGAGATCATCAAAAGTGTTACAATCCTTCAAAGAAAAGTGATAGAAGAGAAAAATGCGGAGGTAAAGTGGGACTCATTACCCATTGTAAAGGCAAATAAGGGAGCAATGCAGCAACTTTTTCAAAATCTTATTCAGAATGCGCTTAATTATCAGAAAGAAGAGGTCAAGCCGAAAATTAAGGTTTGGGCAGAAGAAGAAGAAAAACAGTGGAGATTATTTGTAAAAGATAACGGCATCGGTATTGACCCGAAATACAGCAATCAGATATTCACGATATTCCATCGCCTGCATGGCAGAGATGAATACAGCGGCACCGGAGTTGGCCTGGCCATTTGTAAAAAAATAGTGGAGGACCATGGCGGAATCATTGGGGTTGATTCTGAATTAGGAAAAGGAAGTACTTTCTTTTTTACTATTGAAAAAAATTCGGATTATAGAAATACAGATGAATAGGTTTTGGTTTTAACTCCTTGCGTTGCGAATACCTAATATTATCGCTGTGATAAAGCAAATTATACAGGCGGTAAGAAGTATAAAAATGAATTCTGATGGCATGTTCAATCCGCGTAACACGCCAAAAAATAAAAGACCTGCAACTGCCCCCGTAATATAAACGCCACGCTCAAACGAGTTTTTAAGTACAGGTTGGGGCAATATAGACGGTTTAGACGCTATCGAAAGATTGCCAGACTCATTAATTTCGGATAATATCGATTGATTAAATAAGAAACCTCGAAATCGGTCATAATCCCATATAATCAGCCATATGGATGCTAAAAGCATTTGAGAAGTAATGACCGGGGTATAAGCAAAATCATAGGAGATAGTAATAACAAAAATGTTTAAAATAATCCCAAAAAAAAGCAGGGCTCCCACCGCCGAGGTAGCCGGGATCAGTACCATAACACCGGCCAGTATTTGAGTAAATCCAAGAAAATTCCAGTATAATCCCGATTGATATAGGATCTCAAAAAAAGCACCGACATCACTTTCTATACTCATTGAAGAAAACCGGTGTCCAAGAAGTTTCACCAACCCGGTGGGTATAAAACCAATTGCCAACAAAATCCGGGTGCCTAATGTAAATCGATATAGCAGGGATTTCGAACGGATCCAATATTGAAATTTTTGCAATAAATGATCGATTTTATTCATATACAATATTTCTAAATCTGCAACAGGCTGAAATTTTAATAGAATACGAAAGGTATATAAATTGGTTGCAGTCGTTTCGACAGGCAATCCCGGCTAATTTTAATTAGTTTACGTTGATTATACGTACATTGAATTTTGAAACAGCGCCAATTTCTGGAAAGCCTAAAATCCAATCAAGTCTGTGAAAAATGGATTCCAAAGAGAAAAAATCACTCTCAGTTTTTATTGTCGAAGACGATGCATTTCAGATCTTTATCTTAGAAAAATTGATTAGAAACCTGGGGTACGATGTCATAGGAAAATCGAGTTCTGGAGAGGAGGCTGTACAATTGGCACTGCGATTGAAACCGGATATCATCTTTATGGATATTTCGTTAGAGGGTGAAATGGATGGAATTGACGCTTCTATTGCCATTCAAGAGAAGATTTCCACCAAGATTATTTACATCACCGGGAATAGTGATGATTATCACCGAAAGAGAGCCGAAAAAACTGATTATTCAGATTATTTAATTAAACCCGTTACCAAAGCAATCATTGAATTATCCCTCAAAAAAATTGATTCTTGATCTATGGGTTTATTCTAATTTGATTCAATTCTTGAGGTTCTTTTTAAAAGGGCGGCCAGAATAGGCTCTTCAGTTATCCATGGAATCGTGTATAGTTTTTTTGCATGTTTGTTTTTTATTTCTTCCAGGAGCGGTACCTCTTCTGCTGCCCTTTGTTTCAAAAGCGGATCTGAGATATTCGTTGCAGACATGCTCTGATTTGCAATCCAGGCGAATGGCTCAATATTTGATCTTCTCAAATCAGCCTGAAGTTTGGCTGCTTCTGAGATTGGGGTCGTTTCAGGAAGGGCTACGATGAGCAATTTAGCATAATCCGGATCTTGCAGATACATGTATGGAGTTTTCAACTTACCGGTATCCATCTTTGTATTCCTTAAAATTTCTTTGTGATAGCTGCCGGTTGTATCCAGAAGGAGAAGTGTGTGTCCGGTAGGGGCTGTATCAATCACGACAAATTGTCTTTTTGCTTGATGAATCGCTTTTGAAAAAGCCTGAAAAACGGCTACTTCTTCTGTGCAGGGAGATTCCAAATCTTCCCGAAGCAATTTTAACTCCTCTTCCGTTTTATCCTTTCCACGCTGACCCAGTACTTTTTCAATATACGCCTGTTTTTCTTTGTCCGGATCAATACGATCAATTGTCAGGTTTTCAGGCAGCTCCAGATTAACTATATGATCCATTAAATGAGCGGCGGGATCTGTCGTTGTCAGATGGACGGGAAAGCCTCGTTGAGCCAGTTTAAATGCGATAGCTGCGGCAATTGTGGTTTTCCCAACACCCCCTTTACCCATGGTCATTATTAAACCGTGATTCTTATCAGCGGAGAGATCGTCAATGAGTTGGTCAATGTCGGGAAGTTCGCTTTCTTGCTGTTCAGAAAGAATGGATTGACTGTTCCTTTTGATCTCTTCTTTATCTAATGGGTGGAATACGGATCGAAGCCGTTTTATCCCAAGTAGATTGTAAGGCCTTAAAGGAAATATGAGTTGATCCAACGTTTTAAGACGCTCCGGCATCTTATTCAGGGTTTCATCCGCCTGTTTCTGCATATTTATCGCAAAAGGATCCGACTCATCGATCGGTTCAAAATAACCGTTGATGAGTAGAACCTGATTAGAAAGTCCCATTTCGTGAAGTTCCCTGCCGGAACGATCCGCCTCGCGAAGTGCTGAACCATCCGGCCTGCTCACCAGGTAGATTGTAGTCGCGTCTTTATCCTGCAATCGCTCTACAACTTTTTTGTACCGCTCCTGACTGGTTTTCAGTGCTGATGACGGCCCTATACAAGAAGCTCCGTCAGGATTGGATTCGATAAAATCGCTCCATGCAGCCGGCAGTTCCAGCAATCGCAGGGTGTGTCCCGTAGGAGCTGTATCAAAAATGATCACATCGTAAGGCTGATCCTCTTTATTTCCTGCAACATATCTCGCAAACTCATCAAAGGCTGCTATTTCTGTGGTACAGGCACCGGACAGCTCTTCACGAATTTTCTCGATTTCATGAGCCGGTAAAATATCTTCCATTGGGGATATGACCCGCTTTCTGTACTCTTCAGCCGAGAGCTCCGGATCGATATTTACGGCATGCAGATTTTCAATTCCGTTAATAGGTGTAATTTTTTCCGTGATATCTGTCTCGAGGACCTCTTTGAGATTGGATGCGGGATCTGTACTGATTAAAAGCACACGTTTTCCTCCATCCGCCAGTTTAACGGCTGTGGCAGAAGCAAGAGAGGTTTTCCCAACCCCGCCTTTTCCGGTGAAAAACAGATAGGGGGTAATTTTCGGAAGTGTTTTCATAGGTTTAATAACCTCTCTCTTTGAAATGTTTTTATAGAATCTATAACTAAATGTTTAGCAACAACCGCTATCGGGAGCACAACAATTCGACTGCACTCCAAGCAGGCTATTTGCGACTTGAAGTATCGATTGTGTATCACGTTGCCTGTTATTAATCCCGGCTTGCATAGATTGAACCAACTCCTGTTTTGAGATACCCGCCTCTTCAGCTTTTTGAAAATGGATCTGAAGTTCGATTTCATTGCCGTTAGTGATAGCTAATTCCACATTTTGAAGCAGTTCTTCATCATTTTGTACAGTGTTCGCTTTGGTGGAGTCGGGTTTATCCAGTGATAGCCAGTCAGAAAGCTGACGCCGATCCGGGTATCCGCCTTGTGAAACGATCTCTCCATTGATCATAATTATTGGAAGTACATCGGATCCTTCTTTCTGTAATTTTGAAAGCACGACCGGGTTAGATTTAAACAGTTCGGGTTCCTGTCCGAGATTAAATCGGTTCACTTCAATTCCCTGTCCTTTCATCCATTTAACGTCATTGGCGAAATCAGCGAGTGAATCATCCACATCCGGACCGCACACACCGGTGCTGCAACACATTGCCGGGTCATAGACGTCTAATACTGTTTGGGTGGCTGTTTGATTTGTCATTTTATGATTTATTATCGAGGTTTAATTATGGTTGAGAAATATTTTGGATTAACAACAGGTTTCAACCAGTTCATTGGATAATTCAGAAAGAGTTGATTTCAGTTCCATGATTCCTGCTGTGTTCAGGCAGTAGCAAGTTCTTACGCCTTCTACTTTTCCTGTGATGAGTCCGGCCGATTTTAAAGCTTTCAGATGTTGGGACACGGTTGATTGCGCAAGTGGCAGTACTTCTGTAATGTCACCGCAAAAGCAGGTATTACGCTGTGCAAGCATCTTTAATATGGCTATTCGTGCCGGATGCGCAATTGCTTTTGCAATATCGGCCGATCGGACCATTGTGGGATCGTCCAGTTTGATTGATTGAAGGTTTATCATAATAAAAAGTATTAATCGTAATTTTACGATTAAATGTACCTTTAATAATTCTTGAAGTCAATCAAATTGTGAGAAATGGTATTGAAATATACTATTATATGCTGTATGACGATATTAATGCCGTGATTTTTTTTAAAATCCGGGACTCATCGGATGGAAAATTTATATCTGCCATCCGGAATGTTATGATTGTGTGATGATTTCAAATTGTTATGGTCCGACATTATCATGGAACTTATTAAACAAATTGGGTAAACATGACGCACCAATCACACTCAATCCTTGTTGTTGAAGACAACAAGGATCTCCTGAATCTACTGGAAATTAATCTGTCTGATCAGGGGTATACTGTATATACCGCTGAAAGTGGGACGTTAGCGTTGGATGTGTTTCACACAAATGAACCGGATCTTATTGTTTTGGATGTGATGTTACCAAAGCTTGATGGGTTTGAAGTGTGTAAGAGAATTCGAAATGAAAATAAAAGGGTACCTATCCTGATGCTGACAGCAAAAACGGAAGAGTTAGATAAAGTATTGGGATTAGAGCTTGGTGCTGACGATTATATGACAAAACCGTTTAGTATTCGTGAATTTCTTGCACGGGTAAAAGCGATATTCCGAAGAGTGGACGTTATTCAGCTGGAATCAGAAACGAATCAAAAAATTCTTGAGTTTGACGATCTCATCCTGGATTCTGCAAAGAGAAAAGTTACTCTCCGGGGTGAATTAATTGATCTGACCAGTAAAGAGTATGATCTGCTTTTGCTCTTTTTCAACAATCCGGGAGTGGCTTACAGCCGTGAGGAGTTATTAAATACCGTTTGGGGGTACAGTTATGAAGGATATAGCCATACTGTGAATTCACACATTAACCGGCTTAGAAACAAAATTGAAGCGGATCCTTCCGAACCGCACTATATTCGAACAGTTTGGGGTGTTGGTTACCGTTTTGCAGATAAAGAGGAGAGTCATCAACATGCGTAGTTTTTATTTAAAAATAGCGATCATATTCTCTGCTATTCTGATCCTTTTTGGTGGGCTGGTGATATATGTTACATTGAGGGCATCCACTGATATAGCACAAGAGGCTATTCAAAGAACAAATCATGATATTGCATCTGTTCTTGCATCTGAATTTCAGCCAATGCTTGCCGAGTCTTTTGATCAGGAAGAAATAGAGGCGAAACTAACAGAATTGAGCGGAAAGAATCCTCAATTCGATTTCTACCTCCTCAGCAGCAGCGGGTACGTAAAAAGTATTATCCCTGCATCCAAAGAGAAGATAGCACTCGACAAAATAGTTATTGATACAGAACCGCTGGATAGATTTATCAGTGGAGAACCTATGCCTATTTTGGCGGCTGATCCCATGCATCCTGATCAGATGAAACCCTTTAGTGCATCTTATGTGAGTATAATGGGCTCGGAAGGATGTTATCTCTATGTAGTTTTGGAGGGGGAACAATTCACCCAGGCCACTGCAATGATTAAGGATAGCTATATATTACGCGGTACACTTATCCTGTTTGGAGTTATATTTCTAATTAGCCTTGTTACAGGGCTATTTGTCTTTTCATCACTTACTTCCCGTCTTGAAAAAATTAAAAAAACTGTAAAAAGATTTGAAAGAGGGCAACTCATTGACCGTATTGAAGTTACCGGTAACGATGAACTCACGGACCTTTCTGTTTGCTTCAACCGCATGGCCGATACGCTTGTGGATAACATGAAGGAGATCCGAAAAACAGATCGATTGAGAAGAGAACTGGTAGCAAATGTATCGCATGATTTACGTAGCCCGATTGCCTCTATTCTGGGTTATCTTGAAACCATACAGATGAAGGAAGAGACGATAACCAAGGAAGAAATCAGGAACTATTTTAATATCGTTCTCAGCAATACCCAAAAATTAAACCGACTCATTGATGATCTTTTTGAGCTAAGCAAACTCGATGCAGAGGAAATCACTCCAAACCTTGAAAAAATCTCTATGGCAGAGTTGATCCAGGATCTTGTGCAACAGTTTAAACCAATTGCAGAAAAAAAAGGAATTATACTCGAAGGAGAATTTCCAAGGAGAACCAATTCACTAATCGAAGCAGATATAAGCCTGATGAATCGTGCTCTGACAAATCTAATTGATAATGCTATTCAGCACACTCCGGATGGCGGTAAAGTGACAATCTCATCTGTTCAAAGCGGGCAAGATTTTGTGATTGAAATCTCAGATACCGGTTCAGGTATCCCTGAAGAAGATCTTCCGCATATCTTCGATCGATTTTATCAGGCAGACAAGAGCCGGTCAGAAAAACAGGGTGCCGGGCTGGGCCTTGCCATCGCTCAAAAAATATTCAATTTGCACGGTGCTAAGGTAGCGGTAAGCAGTATCAAAAATAAGGGGACCACTTTCAGAGTGGCCATTCCGGGACACATTTTCTAGTCAAAAAGGTTTTTGTTGATATAATGTGAAACAGTTTTCAATCTTATGTTACAGATTTGAGATAACTGAATCATTGAATGGCTGTATGTTTGTTTATTAAGACAAATAAATTAAACAATCAGTCCATGAATCAATTTATGAACGCAACAAAATACCTCTCTATCATAGCACTATTTATACTCACATCATGTGCTCAAAACAACGAAACTGCCCGGGCGCAGTCCGAATCTGATCTTGATAAAGCCCCGAATTTTGAAGTTACAACGATCGATGGTGATACTATCAGTCTGAGTCAATCACTTGCTGACGGGAAACCTGTCGTTGTCTATTTTACAGCTTCCTGGTGCCCAACGTGTGCAAGAAACTGGCCTGCAATGTCAGAAGTCTACCCGGAATTTGAAGATCGCCTTACTTTAGTGGCCATCAGCATTGACCCAACCGACACTGAAGAGGTCATTCGGAACTTATCTGAAGAGAAAGATTTCCGCTTTCCAAGTACTTCAGGCCATCCGGAAATCATGATGGATTTTGGAGTATCAGGTCAGGCAACAACCGTTGGTGTTGACAGAGACGGAAACATTGCATTTAAAAGACCCGGTGAAGCATTAAGTTCGGATGAATTTCGGGAGCTCTTTACAAGTCTTGTAGAATAATCCAAAACGACTTTATGGAGTTTTACTCATTTTCATTTTTACAGGGCGTACTGGCTTTTTTGGCTCCGTGTGCTGTAGCGTTGCTGCCGGGGTATATTGTCGCTTTTATATCGAGAAGCGACAGTGAACCCGGACTTACGACCCGTCTTTTGAGAGGCCTAAAGCTTGCAATGCTTAGCATTGCGGGTATATTTTCGATTTATGCCGTTGCCACCATTTTGATTGTTTCAGCTGCACAGCTGCTGAAGGATTATATGATATGGGTTACGATCGGTATGGGCAGTGTTCTGATTATTATCGGAATACTGATGGCTGCCGGGAAAAGTTTTTCATTCACACTGAATGTAAATCATACGACTCCCAAATCGGAAGTAGCAGAAGCTTTTGTATTTGGCCTTGCATATGCAATCGGTGCACTCGGATGTTTGTTTCCTTTATTCCTTATTGTTGCAACCCAGGCAATGGCGGCTCCATCTGCATGGACCGGTGTGGGATATTTTGCGGCATATTTCGGCGGAATGAGTCTGATGATGATCGGGGTTATTCTAATGTCGGTATTGGCAAGGGGAGTTATGATGAAATACCTTCGAAAAATTCTGCCTTATATGGAGAAAATTACCGGATGGTTATTAATTGTGGCAGGTGGATATGTGATTTATTATCAATCATTTTTGATGGTTTAATCAACCATTTGAACATGGAGATTATGTCAAAAACTATGAGAAGTTATGTTTAGGAAAGGTAACCAACGGCATGATGAACCATCTAAAAACAAAATTCTTTCGTAATAGTAGAAAACAAAATCATGATCGCTTATGAATAGTAATGGAGTCGTTTCGGAATCAGTAAAAAACTACTATGGTAAAGTGCTACAGAGTACCAATGACCTAAAAACGACAGCTTGCTGTACCACAGAAGTGATCCCTGATCACATCAAAAGTATTCTCTCAGAAATTGAAGATGAAGTTATCAGCAGGGGAAAATCAGGGTAGTTGTTGTTAATTAATTGTTAGTTTGGCATTCATTTTTTTATGAAAAAAATGCTGATTAGTGCGATATACGGGTCACTATGTATCAGTTCGGAAGCAGATTTACGTAGTAACAATTTGAATTGAATTACTTAAAGAAATCAACCATTGAAAACACAAAAACTTGAGTTTGAAAATAGTGATGGCTATAAATTATCCGCCCGGCTGGATGAACCTGATTCCGGCAGTGAACGGCAGTCGGTGCTTTTTGCCCACTGTTTTACATGCGGTAAAAACCTGAAAGCAGCCGGTAATATTAGCAGGGCGCTTACCGAAAGGGGTATTGCCGTCTTTCGATTTGATTTTACGGGTTTGGGTGAAAGTGAAGGGGATTTTGCAGATTCCACATTTTCATCAGATGTTGGAGATCTGATTATTGCAGCAAAAAAGATGAAGGAGTTAACTAAACCCCCGTCCATTTTAATTGGCCACTCATTGGGAGGGACTGCAGTACTTCAGGCAGCCAGGCAGATTGAGTCAGCCAAAGCAGTAGTTACAATTGGAGCCCCTTGCAGTCCGGATCATGTAATCCATCATTTTAAAGATAAAATCGAACAGATTGAGAAGGAGGGTGAGGCAATAGTGCAACTTGCCGGCAGGCCATTCAAAGTAAAAAAGAAGTTTATTGACGATCTGAAGGAACAGAAAATGACTGAAACAATCAGAAGTCTGGACAGAGCCTTAATGATATTTCATTCTCCGGTTGATACGACAGTGGATATAAGCAATGCTGCTCACATCTACAAAACAGCCCGTCATCCAAAAAGCTTCATTTCTTTGGACGATGCAGATCATCTGTTAACATCTGAAAAGGATAGCAATTATGTCGGTGAAGTAACTGCAGCATGGGCAAGCCGATATTTCTGTTAATTGTTCAGCCTTATAAAAAATAGAAATGAAAGAGTTTGTCAATCAAAAATTTGATGCCAGGTTTGCCATCTCGAGGAGTTTTCCCACTGACTTTGTGAATAACGGCAGATTTATGATGTTTCTCTGGAATGACGGTGATCGGCCGATAAAACTGTTTATAGATGAACGTAAAACTGAAGCCTAAATAATACAAGTCCTAAAAAGCTAAGACATCTTCGGGGATCCGGAGATGTCTTTTTTTGGTTTATGCTAATTTTAGAAATTAGTTATGATTTTGAAACATTTCTAAGTTTCAGGAGTGCAATTTTATTGATGCTCAATTCATTTAGTATCACATTTGCCGGAAATTTGATTATTTCAATTATTGCCATAATCGTACTTATTATGGCTATTAATCAGTTTAGAGCTCTTGCCTGAGTGGATGAAAAAGATTCAGTCTCCAAATAGTTTGTTAATTAATTGGAAAATTTGTGCCTGATACTGTTTACTATAAAATTAATGGGGATGTAATAGACATCATGGCAATTGTAGGAAGACAAGATTTGAACAATATTTTATAAACAAACCTCTGATTATCAGAGAGTAATTCAAGTAAGTTCATTTTTTCCATTGCAACTATCAAACCAGATAAACGTAAGTTTTTAATAATTCAAGTATATTCATACATATCCAAAAAATTACAATTGAGAGTACTCCGACATGTCAAACCGAATATTTTCTGAAGAGGAAGTACAAAAGCTGATCAAACGAGCCGCAGAGCTTGAAGCTGAACGAACGGTTTCCGGCCGGGGCAGAGGGGAGAATGGGTTAACGATCGATGAACTTAAAAATATTGCATCGGAGACCGGACTCGATCCCGAACTCATTGAGAAAGCTGCTACTGAAATGGACACGACATCCCCTGATTTTCAGGAAAAGGTTCGAGTGAATCGTGAAGAAATAGTTTCAGAAATATGGCTTGACCGCCGGCCGGACAGGGAAACAATGGATGTTCTTGTTACGGAACTCAATCATCTTTATGGAACCACAGATGAGTTGAATTGGTGGGAAAACCTTTGGGGAACCCACGAGGGAAAAGCTAAAGTGAAAAAAACATCCAATACAACAGAGTGGAATTACAAGACGGAAGCCGGAATGTATTCTACTCGTGTGTTAATGCAGCAACGGGGGGATCGATTTCGGATTCGGGTGAGTAAACGTCAATTTTATGGGATGGAGTGGGATAGCGAAGTAACCAGTCTGATATTGGTTATCCCGATCGCTGTTTTACTGGCTGTAATTGGAGGAAGCAGCAGCGTCGCAACCCTTGGGGTAGTATGGCCGGGTATCGTTACGGGAGTATTGCTCTCGTTTTTTAGCTACCCATTGATGCGATACTTTACAAAACGATCCATAGAGAAGCATAAAGCTGAAGTAAAAAAAACGGTAGGTCAGCTCGCAGAATTGGTCTTGCAATTTACACGTCTGGACAAAAGTAAAAGCCCGTCTTCAGATAAAAGCAAATCAATAACAGATATTGAGATTCCGGATGAACAGGAAGACTCAAAATCCCAACCCGATAAGCTTCGTAATAACTTGAGAGAGTAAACGGGAAGAACCCACTTTTTAAAATTTATTTTTTGCGTTCACTGTAATCCTTTATCATATATGGGAGTAATAGTGACGAAAATCATAGATAAAATCTCATGAAAATTAAAGGAGAATTCGAGGTAAAATTAAATCCTCAGGATGGTTACACTCAGGGTAATGATGGCATTAAATTGGGTCGCATGACACTTGATAAAACTTTTCATGGAGATCTGGATGCAAAAAGCAAAGGGGAAATGTTAAGTGCTATGACCCCGTTAGGTCCAGCAGGGTATGTAGCTATAGAACAGGTTCAAGGGACTTTGGAGGGGAAAAAGGGTAGTTTTGTGCTCCAACATTTTGGAACAATCAACAAAGGAAAAGAGCGGCTCATACTGGAAGTGGTTCCAGATTCTGCTACTGGAGAAATTAAAGGACTCTCAGGTACAATGGCCATCAATATTGAGGATGGTAAACATTATTATGAGTTTGATTATCAGCTTTAACCTTACACCCAGACCGTTAGGCCCAACACGAATGCTATTGATGCGCTTGATCTAATGAGCATAGTCCGTCTCACTTCCTCAAATACCGAAAACTATCGCGCCCTGATGCTGAAAGCCTATGGTGCTCACCCTGAGGCTTTCACATCTAATACCTCGGAACGTGCTGTCTTGCCACTATCCTGGTGGGAAGCGAGACTGGTAGAGCGAGCGGATAATAGAGAAGTGGTTTTTGGCGCTTTCGAGGGCGAGCGGTTGGTTGGAGTTGCGGGACTGAGGAGGGAGGCTCGAGAGAAAATATCTCACAAGGCCACCCTTTTCGGCATGTACGTTTTACCATCTTTTCGAGGCAAAAAAATCGGGAGTGAACTCGTTAGAACTGTCTTGAAATTCGCGCGTTCTCAAACGGGTATCACCGTCGTGAAGCTGACAGTCTCCGAAAGTAACCTATTAGCCAGACGTCTGTACGAACGGCATGGATTTATTACTTTCGGAGTGGAGCCATATGCGGTTCGTCTAGGGAAGGATTACGTTGCGAAAGTCCATATGTGGTGTCATTTGGAGTCACTTTCAGTGGATGAGACGGACCATGACTCGCAGGGTATTACAGATTGAATGTTTTTTAGTATGAGGGTGTGATAATTTTTCTAACAGCCTGCTCTTCGAAGCCTTCTTAGTCTACGTAGCCTTGGTGAAGTAGACGGCGTAGTTCAGCTATCTGCTATCAGCTATCAGTCTTTAGCATTCAGCTTGGTTTATAATAAACTGAAAGCTGAATGCTAAATAATTAAAATAAAGTTCTTCAAACTATTGTATAAATGAATTCTGTATCTTACTTTGTAATTAAAAGTACTTTTAATTTACAATCATTCAGTACAAAGCAACAAGACTGACTTTCTCATATAAAGTGGAGCTTACTTCAAAATATGTTAGACATAAACACTTCAACACGTTAAAACGTTAACACCTTAACACTTACAAATCCATTGACAACAATTACTAAATCCCACGAATTGACAAATCCACAAAAGGAAACCATCATCGCTTTTTCCTTTGCGCTGGCGGCAGCCATACTTGTAAAAATACCTACACTATTTGGGTTAGAGCTGGACGGGAACGATGGATTCTACTTCCGGAACATGAGTCTTTTTGTACTGCCACTTTTGACCGGTTATTTCGCTTATAAACGTCAACTCAAAACTTCTACTATACTTTGGCTAAGTGTAGCTTTTGTTGTAGCGGTTGTATTCGCCAACGTATATCCATTCACACATGGCAATGATACCGAAGTGCTTTTGGCGCTTCACCTTCCAATTGCGCTCTGGCTAATGGTAGGAATTGCATATGCAGGCGGAGAATGGGGACAGGTGAACGGTCGGATGGATTTTATCAGATTTTCGGGTGAGCTTTTTATCTACTATGTATTAATTGCTCTTGGAGGGATTGTTTTAACCGGCACGATGGCAATTATTTTTCAAACTATCTCGATTGATATCGAACCGCTTTTCGAGCAGTGGGTACTATGTGGAGTGGTTGGTGCTGTCATTATCGCTGCCTGGTTAGTGGATATCAAGAAAGGAGTGGTTGAAAACCTCGCGCCCATGCTGGCACGCCTCTTTTCACCACTTTTCGCTATCGTATTGATTACATTTCTGGGAACCCTGCTGTTTACCGGACGCGGGATCGAAATTGAGCGGGATGTATTAATCGCTTTCGACATGCTCCTGGTGGTTGTTATTTGTCTCCTTCTCTATTCCATCTCTGCCCGTGACTCGCAATCGCCTCCCGGCATCTTTGATTATATACAAGTAATGCTCGTGATAAGTGCGCTTTTAGCCGACGTGATTGCATTGTGGGCTATTTCACAACGAATCACCGATCTAGGGTTCACCCCGAATCGCGTTGTTGCCCTGGGCTTCAACCTAATCCTTTTGGTTAATCTGGCATGGTCAGCCTTTCTTTATATCCGCTTTTTGCGTGGACACGCATCGTTTTCACTTCTCGAAAAGTGGCAAACCGATTATCTGCCGGTTTATGCTGTGTGGGCTGCGATCGTTGTAATCATCATTCCTCCACTGTTCGGTTTCGCTTGATGGTTTCCGATAAAAAATTTAAATACAACAATGAATAAAACTTATAACTAAACTACATCAACCCAGACAGAGACTCATTCAGCTTGAAAACTATCAAACAGGCCTGATTTGGAGCATTCTGCGTGAAAATAAATACATCATAGAGGGATTGAGAAAAGCAGGGTTTACAGGGGGATGGTTGGAAGAATCAGTCAATTAAATAGCCGGTCAACCCGGTTAAAACCGCATGGTAAAAACAGTTCCTTTGCCTTTTTCTGATTGCACCGTCAGTGTTCCATTGTGCATTCTCATGATCTGTCTTGAGAGGCTCAACCCAATCCCCGAACCCTTTGTTTTTCCATTGCCGCCAACCGAATAAAAAGGAATAAAGATTTTTTCTGAATTTGTTTTTTTTATTCCCGGCCCGTTATCCCGCACTTCTATAATCACCCTCCCGGATACATCGATACTCCCCATCAGTAAAATTTCTCCATTTTCCTGATTGGTTAACACCCGGATTGCATTTTTAACTAGATTGATCAAGGTTTGCTCAATTAGGTGCGGGTCAGCAGTTACTTCAAGACTCTCGGGCTCAGCTTTGGCAAATAACTTTATTTCCTGTTTAACGGCTTCTGTTTTCATGAGGTTAACAGTACGATGCAATGCTTCCTTCACGTTTACAATTTCATATTTAGGTTCCGGAATTTGAGTAAAATCACGGTATGAATTCACAAATCGCATTAACCCTTCGCTTCTGTTTTGGATGGTTTCAAGAGCATCCCTCACATCTGCCAATATCTCCTTGTTCAGTTCTGCATGATTTTCTTTTTCAATCGTATGATCATCCAGAAGCATTTTTACAGTCGCTGAAAGAGATGAAATAGGGGTGATGGAGTTCATAATTTCATGTGCCAGAACCTGTGTTAAATTCTGCCATGCATCCATCTCTTTTTCCTCCAGTTCCGAATGAATGTTTTGAAATGAAACGAGTTTATAGGATTCATCCCGCATTCGGAATTCAGTTGCAAACATAGCAAGCTGTAAGGTTTCTCGCTGAATAGTGACCCGAATCAAATTTCTGTTTCCCCCTCTCAAATTCTGAACGGTTTTATACAATGGCTTTGATAGACCTTTCAGCGATTCAATCTTACGCAGTGTTGCAATCTTGAATAAACGTTTAGCGGCTGTATTAAACAGAACAACTTCACCTTTTCCATTAAAACAGATCAGACCGACTCCAATATGCTGAACTACAGTTTCCAGATATCGAATACTTTCCTCTTTTTCGGCCCGCTCTTCCTTAAACCGATCCATTACATGTGAGAACGATTTATTGAGCTCATCAAATTTACTGCCCAATCCATGATTTCTGAATGAACCGGTAAAATCAGAATATTGAATCGCATCCAAAAAGCGTGTCAGAAGCTCATTTGTACGCTCCAGGTATCTGATTAGTGAGATAACCTGTGCAATGATCACCAGGCCAAGAATGGTCATGCTAACATAATATTCTGATTCATATATCAGATATACCAGCAACAACAGCGTTGCTGCCAAAAATAGCATTCGGATGATTATTCCAAGGCGGAAGTTTTTTATCATATCCCGTATTTTTCTAACCTCCTGTAAAGTGATGCTCTTGTAAGTCCCAGTTCCTCAGCGGCATGCGAGATATTCCCTTCGTGCTTATCCATTGCTTTACGTATGACGGTTTTCTCGACTTCTTCCAGATTTAGTCCGGATAAGGGTAATTGCTGATCATTGCCGGTAACCGAAGTCAGTAAAAAATCTCCTTTTTGAAGTTGATTTTCATCCGTCATAATAACTGCCCGCTCAACCGCATGTTCTAATTCCCGGATATTACCCGGCCAATGATATTCTTTCAGATATTGAATAGCCTGGTTGGTTATCCCGGAAATTTCCTTTCTGTATTTAGCGCGGTACTGCTTCAAAAAATGTCCGGCCAGCAAAGGGATATCCTCAGATCGTTCCCTCAATGGGGGCATATTGATTTCAATCGTGTTGATTCGGTAGAGTAAATCCTGTCTGAATTCCTGATTTTCAACCATTTTTCCCAATGAATCATTAGTAGCACAAATCAGGCGGAGATCAATTTTTTTGGTTTTGTTAGATCCAACTCTTCTAATTTCATGTGTTTGCAGCGCTGATAACAATTTAGGCTGGAGCTGAAGAGGCAGATTGCCAATTTCATCCAAAAACAGTGTGCCGCCATTGGCAATCTCAAATCTTCCGGCACGAGCCTCTTTTGCATCTGTAAAGGCTCCTTTTTCATGTCCAAAAAGTTCACTCTCAAATAAGCTCTCAGTCAAAGCACCCATGTCTACCGTTATAAATACGTTTTCATTTCGGTTTGAACGTCTGTGCAGTGCACGGGCAACCAACTCCTTGCCTGTACCGTTTTCTCCGGTAATCAACACATTGGCATCGGTTTTGGCCACTTTTTCGATGGTTTGAAAAATTTGTTCCATTGCTCTGCTTTTCCCGATGATATTTTGATAGGGTTGGTCAATATCGGATTTAAGAGCATCATGTCGGGTACGAAGCATTTGAAATTCTCTTTTCGAACGGCTTAAATTCATGGCTGAAGTAACCGTAGCCAGTAATTTTTCGTTTTGCCAGGGTTTTAATACGAAATCAGCCGCCCCTTTTTTTACCGCTTTAACGGCTTTTTCAACATCTCCATAGGCTGTTATAAGAACCACGGCCATTGACGGATCACTCTCCAGTATCTTTTCCAGCCAGTAAAACCCTTCTTCACCACTACTGACATCCTCATCGAAATTCATATCCAATAGAATGGCATCATAATCGAATTCTTTCATAAGTGATGGAATCAGTGTGGAGTTACTCTCAACATCGACTTTTCCAATATGTTGTTTCAGATATAACCGAGCTGCATTCAACACATCCGTGTCATCATCCACAACAAGTATTCGTCCGGTTTTTGTCATAAAGTTGTTAGTAATGTGCGCTATCAATAGTGCATTATGTTAGCTTTGATTATTTCCATTATAAATACAAAATCATATCGTCAATAAACTTTGCATTGCATTGTATGATTTGTACAACAAAGTAGCCCAAATATCATACCAGTCATATTGACTCTATTGATATAAGCCAGAATGGAAGAATCTGGGTAGTATACTGTTCAATATCGTACACTTACTGTTGGAATGTGAACAATATTTTCAACAAAATCATCCTTTATTTCGGCATAACATGCATTGAGAGAGTTTGGCATGTTAATTGATAAATAGAGTAGATAGGGTGACCACTGAAAGTGGATATCCTGTAATGAATCAAATAAATCACCCAAACTGAATTTCTGTAACATGGGAATGGATCGTAAAATTGAAAAGAAATTTTTTACTCCCAAACGAATCGCAATGATGATCGGAGCGCTTGTTTTTATTGGCTTCAGCGTCTATGTCATAGCCTTTATGGATATACGGTCGACATTGAATGTTGACCGGGATCGAATAACCATTGGCGAAGTTCGTGAGGATACTTTTCAGGAATTTGTACAGCAAACCGGAACCGTTCAGCCGATTCAAACGATTTATCTGGATGCTATAGAAGGGGGTGTTGTTCAGCAAGTATTTTTGGATTCCGGAACGATGGTAGAAGAGGGGGATACTATTTTAACGCTTACGAATTCGGGCCTGCAACTGCAGGTTATGCAGCAAACATCGGGACTGTATGATCAAATAAATAATGTTCGAAATTCACGGCTGAACCTTGAGCAGAACACACTACGTCTCCGTGAACAATTGGCTAATGCCAATGCCGAAAGGCAAATTCTTGAAGCACAATATGAAAGGGAAAAAACCTTACGTGATCAAAATTTAATTGCTGAACAGGTATTTCATCAAACCAAACAGAATTATGAGTATCAAAAAACTCGGTATGAAATAACTTACGAGTCATTTATTAAAGATTCGGTTCAAGCCATCACACAGATGCAGCAACTGAATGATTCGGAACAACGTATGTTTGAAAATTTGGATGCTGTTCAGCGCATTTTGGAAAATCTGGTTGTCACGGCTCCCATATCCGGACAATTAAGTACAATAGAATTAAACCAGGGCCAGTCTATCTCATCAGGTGAGCGTATTGGTCAGGTAGATATCCTGGATGATTATAAAGTAAGGGTAGCCATTGATGAATTTCATCTCTCACGGATCGTACCCGGATTATATGGCACATTTTCGTTTGGCGGTGAAGAGCATGAGTTGATGATTTCAAAAGTATATCCGGTCATCAATAATGGTCAGTTCGAAGTGGATATGGAATTTGTAAACGAATCACCGGATAACCTGCGGCGCGGACAAACACTGCGAATCCGTTTACAATTGGGCGAATCTGCCAATGCGCTGTTGCTGCCCCGGGGTGGATTTTATCAGACCACCGGCGGGAACTGGATTTTTGTATTATCCCCGGATGAAGACAGGGCTGTACGGCGTGAAATTCGCCTTGGCCGTCAAAATCCGGAATACTTTGAAATAATTTCGGGCCTTGAACCCGGTGAAAAAGTGATTACTTCGAGTTATGATACTTTTGGGAATAATGAGGTGCTGGTGTTGGAGTGATAACGTGTTTAAGTGTTAACGTTTTAACGTATAAATTTTAGTTGATATGGCAAAAATTGAAAAATATGAAGATCTAAAATGTTGGCAGCAGTCACGATTGCTGGTTAATCAGGTTTTTGAAGTTATATCTGATTCATCGTTGAAGAATGAATATGCTTTAGCAGATCAACTTAAAAGATCGGCCATTTCTGTCATGACTAATATTGCTGAAGGGTTTAGTCGCTATCACAAAAAGGACTTTATTCGTTTTTTAGATTATGCTCAAAGTTCATCTCAAGAAGTAAAGAGCCTTTTGTATATCGTCTTAGATCAAAAGAATGTTTTAACTGAAAAAATAAATGAGATCCAAAATAACTGTGATCATTGTAGAGCGATGATTCTTTCTTTAATAACTCATATTAACAGTTCACTCAAAAATTCAAATCAAACGAACGAACCCGAAACTATTTATATATCAGAAGAACATATTTCCAAATCGAAAAATCATTAACACATCAACACGTAAAAACGTACACACGTTAATACGTTAACACTTACAATCATGATCAAAACCAAAAACTTAAAAAAAGTCTACACCACCGAAGAAGTGGAAACCACTGCATTGAGCAACGTGAACCTTGAAATAAATGAAGGGGAATTCGTGGCCATTATGGGCCCTTCGGGTTGTGGAAAATCAACTTTGCTGAATATTATGGGGCTGCTGGATAACCCATCCGAAGGCGAATACAGTTTTCTGGGACATGAGATCTCAAATCATTCAGAAAGAGAACGAGCTCAGCTTAGAAAGGGAAACATTGGATTTATTTTCCAGAGCTTTAACCTGATCGATGAGTTGACTGTCTTTGAAAATGTGGAATTGCCATTGCTTTATCTGGGTGTGGATTCCGCTGAACGCAAAGAAAAAGTAGATACGGCATTGGAAAGAATGGGTATGATGCATCGCCGAAATCATTTCCCGCAGCAACTCTCGGGTGGACAGCAACAGCGCGTCGCCATCGCCCGGGCCGTGGTGGCCAATGCCAAACTTATCCTCGCTGATGAGCCGACCGGTAATCTCGATTCTGATCGGGGTGATGAAGTGATGAAACTCCTAGCCGAACTCAACGAAGCGGGAACAACCATCGTGATGGTAACTCACTCACCCCACGATGCTGATTATGCTCGTCGTGTGATTCACCTGTTTGACGGCCATGTGGTGACCGAAAATATGCAGGAAGGGTTTCATGTATGAAAGCTGAAAGCTAATAACAATGCTAAAAAACTACTTTAAAATCGCCATTCGAAACCTGTACAAGAACAAGGTCTACTCCTTCATCAACATTTTTGGGCTGGCGGTGGGTATAGCCTGTTGTTTACTGATTGGCCTATACGTTCAAAATGAGTGGAGCTACGATACCTTTCATTCAAAATCTGACAGTATCTATCGAGTCTGGACTCAAAGTATAGCTAGTGATGGAGAGTCCAAACTGCATACAGGCACACCGCTACCACTGGGTCCTGCACTTATTGAAAATATTCCGGAAGTAGAACAAGTCACGTATATCTACCTTTTTAATGATCTTGTACAAACGGCTGAACATCCTGATGCGCTTGATGAAAATGTGTTAGTTGTAACCCGGGAATTCTTTCAGATGTTTGATTTCAACCTTTTGGAGAGCGATGTTTCATCTGTTTTTAACAATCCGTCATCTGTGGTAATAACAGAAGAAACAGCCAGACGCTTTTTTGGAGACCAGGACCCCATGCAAAAAAATCTGTCAATCCGGACAGGTGGAGAGTTTCGGGAGTTCACTGTCACGGGTATTATTGAGCAAGCACCGTCTAACTCAAGCCTTACCTATAGTATACTTATCCCTAATAACAATATGGATCAGCTTTTGGGTGAACGGGCACGGAGCAGTTGGTTCTCAGGTGCCGGCTCAACTTATGTACTACTGTCTGATGATGTAAGCTCTACTGAAGTGGAAGCTAAGATTGCATCCATGATGCGAGGAATTCTGGGTGAGGATATAATTCGTGAAAATGAATTTACTATTGGCCTCCAACCACTGACTGATATTCATCTCAACCCGGCCTTTCCTGTTAAGATCGCATCTGTTAGTGATCCCACCTATTCAACCATCCTGTCTGTCATAGCACTGTTTATACTACTGATCGCCTGTGTAAACTTTACGACTCTATCCATCAGCAAGTCGGCCTCCCGGGCCAAAGAAGTCGGCATTCGGAAAACACTCGGTGCTGTCCGACAGCATCTGATGTACCAATTCTGGGGTGAGGCCCTTATGACAGCTACATTTGCTCTTGCAGCCGGAGTATTATTTGCTGAACTGTTATTGCCTTTTTTTAATGACCTGTCCGGTACTTCACTCGAATTGAGTTTTACGATCGAGACAATTCTTACACTTGTTTCTCTCGCTATAATAATCAGTTTAATTGCCGGTATTTATCCGGCGGTCATACTTTCGGGATTTCGTCCAGTAAAAGTACTAAAGGGGAGGCTAAGCCTTTCAGAAAATAAAAGCTATTTTCAGGAAATCATGGTGGTGATGCAGTTTTCGCTTTCAATTGCTCTCATTATTGGTACGATTACGATTCAGCAACAATTAAAATATATTCAAAACAAAAATATTGGTTATCAAAAAGACCAGGTCGTCGTGCTCGAATCCGGTTTAACCAATTCACCAAACACGTCACTGGAAGAAATTTTTGAAGAGGGAGTCAGAAGAAAAGAGTTACTGGAAAGTAAGTTACGCTCTAACCCAGAAGTTGAGGATCTCACCGTTTCATTCTTTACGCCTGTACAGAACGCCGGATGGGCGAGCCTTGGATTTGAAGATGAAGAGGGACAACAGCGAAGCTTTCAAGGAAACGTTGTAGATGCAGATTTTTTGCCTGCGATGGGCATTACAATAACAGAAGGCAGAAATTTTTCTGAAGAATATTCGTCTGATTTACGGCGGGCGATAATCGTAAATCAGATGCTGGTTGAAAGCTTCGGTTGGGAAAATCCCATTGGCGAGCGGCTGCCCGGACCGGAATTTGACGACCATGAGATTATCGGCGTGGTTGAAAACTTCAATTACGAGTCGTTGCATACACCGGTTGAAGCTCTTGCATTGACGATGTCACCCACTACTCTATTAAGCGGCGCCAATTTCATACAGATGGGATCTTTTCCAGTCCCGCGATTTTCTATTAAACTGAATACTAATGATCTCAGTGGGACCATGACAGAGATCAAAAATGCCTGGGATGCAATTGAGTTTGGTACACCATTCGATTTTACGTTTGTAGACCAAGCTTTGGATGCTCAATATCGTAAAGAGCAGCGTCTCAGCAGAATCGTAACAACCGCCACAGTTTTTGCAATTGTCATAGCCTGTCTTGGATTATTCGGGCTGGCGTCTCTGATGATTGTACGCCGAATGAAAGAGATAGGTGTTCGTAAAGTATTGGGAGCCAATTCATCAAGTATTGTTTTATTGGTAAACAAAGAGTTTACAAAACTCGTACTAATAGCATTTGTAATCGCCGTTCCCATTGCCTGGTATTTTATGACCGGATGGCTGGGAAATTTTGCCTATAGAATTGATATCGGGGCCGGTATTATTTTGCTGGCGGGGATAACTGCAGTCGTTGTGGCCTGGTTAACGGTCAGTTATCAATCTGTCAAAGCAACGCTGGTGAACCCCGTGGATAGTTTAAGAAGTGATTAATTCAACGTAATCAAAGTGTGAACGTGTTAACGTTAGAACGTACGTAAACACTTTAACACGTAAACACGTTCGCACCTAAACACACTACCTATGCTAAAAAACTACTTTAAAATCGCTTTCCGAAACTTATTCAAGAACAAGGTCTACTCTTTTATAAACATATTTGGGCTGGCGGTGGGCATTGCCTGCTGTTTGTTGATTGGATTGTATGTGTATAATGAATGGAGTTATGATGAATTTCACTCCAAATCTGATCGTTTGTACCGGGCTTGGGTACACGAAGATTATGGCAATGACGAAATTTATTTCAATTCCGTTACTCCACCTATACTGGCCTCCACACTCGAAAATAATATTCCGGAAATAGAGAAAACCAGCCGGTTGATAAACTTTTCTAACCTGGTGAAACGACCGGCTCAATCCGAATCTGTTTCGGAAACGATCACAATGGCAGACCCGGCATTTTTTGAGATGTTCGATTTTAACAGAACCCGGGGAGATGTAACTTCCTTTTTTAACAATCCCGGTACAGTAGTCATTAGTGAGCAGACCGCACTACAATTTTTTGGCGAGGATGACCCAATCCAACAAACCCTTAGTATCCAGATCGGAGATGCATTCAATGATTTTACAGTCGTTGCCGTGGCTGAAGATTCTCCCCTTAATTCCAGTATTCAGTTTGACATCCTTATTCCCTTTTCAAACGATACTAAAATTTATAATCCCGGGGCATTAACAAACTGGTTCAGTGTGTCTGTGGAAACTTACGTACTGTTGAAAGAGAATAGCCAAATCGATGAAATTGATAACAAAATACAATCCATGATGGTTACGGAATTGGGTAATCGCTACGGTGATGAATTGAGCGAAAGTGATTTGACTTATACCGTTGGCCTGCAACCCATAACTGATATTCACCTGAATACAGATATTCCGGAAGGTATTGCATCTGTCAGCGATCCAATCTACTCCTATATTTTGAGTGCTATTGCCTTATTGATCCTACTCATAGCCTGTGTAAACTTCATGACGCTATCCATTAGCCGTTCTACCGCCCGGGCAAAAGAAGTGGGAATTCGAAAAACGATTGGTGCGGCTCGCTCAAACCTGATGGTTCAATTTTGGGGTGAAGCACTCCTGATGACATTTTTCGCATTATTTGCTGGAATTCTATTGGCTGAGCTACTCTTGCCTCAATTCAACGCGCTATCCGGAACTGAACTCCAGCTTCGTTTATCCGGAAATATAGTTTTTCTCTTCGTATCCGTTGCAGTTGCGATCAGCCTGGTCGCCGGCATTTACCCGGCACTTATATTATCCGGATTTAAACCTGTTGAAGTACTCAAAGGAAGATTGAATTTATCCGGTGATAAAAATTTGTTTCGGCAGACGATGGTCGTGTTTCAGTTTACGCTATCCATTGCATTAATTGCCGGCACGATGATTATTTCAAAACAACTCGATCACATGCGTTCTGCGGACCTTGGTTATCAAAAAGAACAGGTAATCGTTTTATCAACGGATTTTAATGCAGGTCCCGGTACCCCAATATCGAAAACAATCGAAGATGCATCCCTTCTTAAAGAACGTCTCGAAGCTGAATTGGCTGGCACACCCGGAATTGACCTATTCAGTTTATCCACTTTTACACCGGTACAATCCGGGGGCTGGATCAATGCTGATTATAGAGATCAAAATGACCGAAAACGATATTTCAATTTTAATATCGTTGATCACTCATTTTTAGATACCTATGGAATCAATATTATATCAGGCCGGGATTTTTCCATTGACAATCCATCGGATCAACGGCGGGCTATCCTGATCAATCAGGCAATGGCAGATGATTATGGATGGGAGAATCCGATTGGCCAACGGTTGCCCGGTGCTAATTTTGAAGATCATGAGATCATAGGTTTGGTCGAAAACTTTCACTTTGAGTCGTTGCATACGGATGTAAAACCCCTCGCATTAACGATTAATCCATCCATATTATTCAGTGGCATTGAAAATATTGGTTTTAGTGCCTCACCGACCCCTCGAATCTCCTTACGATTTACGACTCAGGATCTTCCTGCTCTCATGAATCAAATTGAAGAAAGCTGGACATTGACAGCAGCAGGATCACCATTTAATTATACCTTTGTAGATCAGGCTGTCGACAGTCAATACCGGCAGGAAGAGCGGTTGAGTCAGATTGTATTTTTTGGTTCTACACTTGCCATTATCATTGCGTGCCTTGGACTTTTTGGATTGGCCTCTCTGATGATTATACGCAGAACCAAAGAGATAGGCGTCCGTAAAGTATTGGGAGCCAGCTCGCAGAGTATCCTGTTTCTGGTAAATAAGGAATTTACCAAACTGGTGGCGATCGCTTTTGGTTTTGCCGCTCCGATCGCCTGGTATGGCATGAATAACTGGCTGCAGGATTTTGCGTACCGAATAGATCTGGGAGTCGGAATATTTTTATTGGCCGGCTTCGTTGTGTTAGTGGTAGCCTGGCTGACCGTGAGTTACCAATCCATAAAAGCAGCAGTGGCGAATCCTGTAGACAGTTTGAGGAGTGAATGAAAATAGCAGTCAGCTATCAGCTTTCAGCTGTCAGATTGGCGGGCTGAAAGCTGACGGCTGATTGATGAAAACTTAAAGCCAAAAACCATGCTTAAAAACTATTTAAAAATCGCTTTTCGGAATTTAATCCGCAGTAAGGGATATACATTTATCAATATTATAGGTCTTGGCCTGGGAATGGTCTGTATGTTATTTATCACGCTGTGGGTGTGGGATGAACTCAGTTATGACCGATTTCATGAGAAAAACGACCGACTCTACAGAGTAATCTCGGAGGTGCAATGGGATGTGATTCAAATCTGGAAAACAACCCCCGCACGCCTTGCTGATGTGTTGCGTGAAGAGATCCCTGAAATCGAAAAGGTCGCCAAAATCACCTATCCGCGCGAGCTGCTCGTGGAAGTAAACGGAGAAACTGGAAAAGAGCACGGAATGAATGCCGAGCCTGATTTTCTGAACTTATTCACATTCCCTTTGAAACAGGGAAATCCACAAACGGCATTAGATAATCCCAACAGTATTGTAATTTCCGCTTACTTTGCCGAGCGTTATTTCCACGGAGAAGATCCAATGGAGAAAGTAGTACGAATGGATGGCGAGGAGTTCCAGGTAACAGGAGTGATTGAAAATGTACCTTCAAACTCTACACTTCAGTTCGATTTCATACTTCCTCAAATCAAGTTTGAGCAAGGCAAGGAATGGGTACAACGCTGGGGTGTGTTTTCGTTCTACACGTATGTGGAGCTGAAGCCGGGGATTGACAAAAGTGTTGTCGATGGAAAGATTGAAAATATTATCGCCCAACAGTCTTCAGAAGAATCAAGCCATCATCTGTTTTTAGAACCAATCACCAACATCCATCTCTATGATCATTATGTAGGCGGTCAGCCGGTTGGTGGGAGAATGGCTTACATTTACCTGTTTTCGGCGATCGCTTTGTTTATACTGATTATCGCTTGTATTAACTTTATGAACCTGGCTACGGCGCAGTCAGTTCGGCGAGCAAAAGAGGTAGGGATTCGCAAGACCAGTGGTGCCGGACAGTTCGATTTGGCCGGCCAGTTTATGGGGGAAGCGGTGGTAACGGCCAGTTTGTCGATGCTAACTGCCCTTCTGTTGTTTGAGTTGCTTTTGCCTTCCTTTAACAATCTCACCGGTAAAAGCCTTGAACTTTCCTTCTTACAACCATCAATGGTTTTCGTATTACTGGGAATCACTCTCGTAACAGGACTGCTTGCCGGAAGCTACCCGGCATTTTTTCTTTCGTCACTGAAACCTGTGAACACCTTAAAAGGAAACATCAAACTGGGCCCCGGCAATACACGTCTAAGAAAAGGCCTGGTCGTTTTCCAGTTTGCACTCTCCATAGTACTGATTATTGCAACAATAATAGTGTATCAACAGATTCAATTTATTCAGGATAAAAATCTGGGCTACGATAAAGAAAACCTGATCTTGTCTCCGTTTTCCGGTGATCTCTACGAAAACATGGACACGCTGAAAGAGCTTGTTTTACAGTCGTCAAGCATTACCTCTGCAACATTTATCAGCAATTATCCTCACAATATTGGGGATTCCTCCGGTGATTTAAGCTGGCCGGGGAAAACGGCGGGTCAGACTGTGGAAGTAGCCCCTTTATCCGTAGGATATGATTTCCTTGAAACAATGAATATCACTCTAAAAGAAGGGAGGGATTTCTCACCCGAAATGGCAACTGATGGTGCTGCTTATATTATTAACGAATCCGCTGCCGAGGTTATGGGGATGGATGAGCCTGTCGGAAAAGAAATTGAATTTTGGTTTGGGGAAGGGCCGATTATTGGAGTAATCGAGGATTTCCATTTTGCCTCAATGCATGAAAAGATCAAGCCGTTGATTCTTATGGCTGTACCGGAAAATGCCGAAGGAATAGTCATTCGTGCCGCATCTGGCCAATCCCGACAGGCCATCGAAGCTCTTGAACGGGCCGTGGGACAACTTAGTCCCGCCTCTCCATTTGAATATCACTTTATGGACGCGTTATACGAGCAGCAATATAGCAGCGAAATATTGGTTGGCACTCTTGCGCGTGTCGCTACATTCCTGGGCATTCTGATCTCCTGTCTGGGGCTGTTCGCACTGGCACTGTTTATGGCTGAACAGCGAACCAAGGAAATAGGTGTTCGTAAAGTTATGGGAGCGACAACAGGGAATGTCATTAGTCTGCTTTCCTCAGATTTCATCAAATTGGTGATGCTAGGATTTGTAATCGCTATCCCTGTTGCATGGTACGTTTCGAACCGATGGTTACAAGGTTATCATTACCATACTGATATCGGAATCGAACCTTTTTTGTTTGCCGGAGTGACGGCCTTTTTAATTGCTCTGGCATCGGTAAGCTGGCAATCAATAAAGGCAGCGGTGGCGAATCCTGTAGACAGTTTGAGGAGTGAATGAAAATAGCAGTCAGCTATCAGCTGTCAGATTGGCGGGCTGAAAGCTGACGGCTGATTGCTGAAAGCTAAATACTATGCTAAAAAACTACTTTAAAATCGCATTTCGTAATCTTGCCAGAAACAAAGGTTTTACGGCCATCAATATCGGTGGACTGGCAATCGGGCTGGCATGCTGTCTGCTCATCTGTGTGTTTATTAATGATGAAATGAGCTATGATCGCTTTCACCAAAATGCCGAACAGCTCTATCGTGTAATGTACAGTACCAATGAAGATGGTACACCTTCCAACGCCAATGGGAGTTTTGCTGTAGGGCCGGCAATGAAAAGGGATTTTCCGGAAGTAAAAGAATTCACCCGTCTTCGAAAAATTGGTCAAATGGGGAACTAAAAGTCTGGTTAGATATGAAGAAAAGAGTTTTTACGAAGAACGATTCTTTTTTGCAGACTCAACGGTGTTTGATCTGTTCAGTTTCCCGCTTGTTGAAGGAGATCCCGGAACAGCTTTGGTACGGCCCAATACAATTGTAATAACCGAACAGATAGCGCAAAAATATTTTCCGAATGAAGATCCCATGGGGAAAACACTGACAGTTGATCCCTTTGGAGATGGCGATCTGACAGAATTCGAAATTACAGGGATCCTGCAAGATCCCCCCCGGAACTCTCACGTTCATTTCGATTTTTTGGCTTCGCTGTACAGCACCGACGACAATCTCGAACAATTTGCCGGTTTTCAACCCGTCTTTACCTACCTTCTGCTTCAAGAGGGCACATCAGAGGAGGCACTCGAGGCCAAACTGCTCGATTTTATTCATCGCAACTGGACCGACGATCCCTGGTACACAATTCAGTTGCAGCCGATGCTGGATATACATCTGCATTCCCAGCTCAGGTCAGAAATGCAGGCGAACGGGAATATTCGTTATGTTCAGATTTTTGGGATCATCGCTCTGTTTGTGCTTGTGATCGCCTGCATCAACTTTATGAACCTGGTGACTGCTCGTTCGATCAACAGAGCAAAAGAAGTGGGTGTGCGCAAAGCCGCCGGTGCGGCAAGAACCCAACTTATCCGCCAGTTTCTGACCGAGTCGGTGGTGCTGAGCCTGATTTCCGGGGTGATTGCGCTGGTACTGGTCGATCTGTTTACGCCGATATTTAACAACATCGCAGGCAAAGAGATCAGCGTTTTTGCCTTTTTTGGGCCCGTGACCCTGGCAGGATATATCGGTTTGATTATTGCCGTGGGTGTAGCAGCCGGTTCTTATCCAGCTTTTATGCTTTCGCGATTTAAGCCTGCGAACACGTTGAAGGGTAAACTGATAGAAGGAGGTTCTGGAGCGTTCTTGCGAAAAGGACTGGTTGTATTTCAGTTTGCCATCTCAATGGCGTTGATTGCCGCTACCGGTATCGTGTATAACCAGTTGAATTATATTGAAACAAAGGATCTGGGATATGCTGAAGATCAGATCATGGTGCTGCCTCTGAACGATGAACTCAGGGATCGGTATCCTGCCTTCCGAAGTGAGATGCTACAGCACTCCGGCATTTTGAATACGTCTACCTCTTCGCTGGTTCCGACAATGGGAAGCAGCCACAACGGGTATGAAGTAGAAGGGATCGATAATAGAATAAACTTTTCCACCTACTATATTGACGAACAGTTTATTGATACATATGGAATGGGGACTACTAAAAACTACCCGTTTCCGTTTTTGTTAACATTTT
>TARA_R100001143_G_scaffold63587_1_pt1 | contig 29423 bp, 19 predicted proteins | sample TARA_R100001143 | Tara Oceans TARA_R100001143 (sample SAMEA2621300) | marine metagenome | biome: marine biome (ENVO:00000447); feature: mesopelagic zone (ENVO:00000213); material: "saline water (ENVO:00002010), including plankton (ENVO:xxxxxxxx)" | depth 800 m | reverse complement strand
GCCGCTATTATTTCAGCCATTGCAAATGGGGCAAAACGGGGTGTATTATTTAAAGGCGGTGTATATGTAGAACAAACGGTTAAGATCGATACCATTGCTTTTGATAAAACCGGCACATTAACGATAGGAGAACCGGCAGTGACAGATCTTTGGGGCTGGAGTGAGAAGGCTCAATCCCTGTCAGATGACCGTTCTGATATAAAAAACATGCTTGGAATTGCAGCCGGTTGTGAACTTCATTCCGAACATCACCTGGCATCCGCCATTCTGGAAAAAGCATCCGCACTGAATGTATCCCCCGAAAAAACTGAGAATATGACAGCGGCTCCGGGCAAAGGAGTATCGGCGCAATTGAATGGATCGCAGGTATCCGTCGGAAACCTGATGATGTATGAAGCAAGAGTCTCACAGTGGAATTCAGTATTTTTGGGAAAAGCAGAATCACTGAGAAAAGAGGGAAAAACAGTCGTTTTTGTTGAACATGACAGTCAGCCAATCGGTTTGATTGCCCTGGCTGATCAACTGCGGCCGACAGCCGTTCAAACCATAAAGAACCTTAGAAAGCTTGGCATTAAAAAAATGGTGATGCTGACGGGAGATAACCAGGGGGTGGCAGAGTCGATCGCAAAATCGCTCGGACTTGATGGGATATATGCTGAGTTGTTGCCGGAAGAAAAAGTAGATGCCATAAAAAAACTTAAAGAAAATGGCACTGTTGCGATGGTTGGTGACGGTGTGAATGATGCCCCCGCTTTGGCAATCAGTGATCTGGGTATCGCAATGGGTGCTGCCGGTACTGATGTGGCTCTGGACACCGCTGATATTGTTTTAATGGGGGATGATCTGACCCGGTTACCCTATCTGATCACTCTTGCCAGAAAATCCAGAAAAGTGGTGTGGCAAAACATTACAATCAGTATGGCGGTCATAGTGTTGCTGCTTGTCAGTGTTTTTATGGTGAATCTCCCCCTGACTCTTGGAGTGGTTGGCCATGAAGGAAGTACACTGATTGTTGTACTGAATGGATTGCGATTACTCTGGCATTAAAAAAATTTTATCGACGTTCAAGGATATTATTCAGCATTTCATCAAATTCATCACGGCTGATATAATCACCATCCGATATGACACCCATAATTCTGTTGTGAAACGGAATGGATTCCAGTGGATTGACGTCGAGAAGTATCAAATCAGCCCGATAACCGACAGCAATGATTCCGGCCTTATCCTGCTCGCCAAAATATTCTGCTACATTCACAGTACCTGTTTTCAGCGCTTCATATGGAGTTAACCCCGCCGCAACAAGAAGCTCCAGCTCTCGATGTGCCGAAAAACCCGGCGGATTAAAAATCTGTGGTGCATCGGCTCCTAATAGCAATCCTGCCCCGACATCATGAAGCGCCTTTGTTAAGAGATTCCGCAGCTCTAAAAACCTCTTCGCTTTATCTGCATTATAATCGTTCTGCTCCCGAAAGTTATTCACAAAATTGACCCAGCCTTCTACAGTTTGGGGTGGCATATACTCCATCCCAGGCCATTCACGCATTATTTCTGTTGATAAATCGGGATTAAATACATTGTGCAAAAGCGTATTGGTGGGCACATTCCATACCCCTGCCTCACGAGTCATCACCGCGGCTTCTTCAATACGATTTTCATCTGCATCATATGCAAGATCATATCCAAAATAAATGATCGATGGATCTTCACGATCATCCGGGTTCCCCGCCAAAAATTCCATGTACCGATCCAGGTGATCAATAGTACCCTGTCCCGCTTCCAAGCTTTGGACCAATCCTACATCATGGGAAATATGACCGGAAAAATTGATTCCAATATTATTGGCCTCACTTGCAATGGCATTAAACTGTTCCAGGGTCAGGCCGGGATGCAATTTCAACAGATCGTACCCGGCCTCTGCCTGGTTGCGAACCATCTCTCGAGCCTGTACTGAATCAACGACGGAATTACCGTTAAATGACGGACCTGATGTAAATATTCTTGGGCTGATGATTGCCCCGGCGGCAGCCTGTTCTCGTAATTCCAGGTGGGCCGGCTGACCCAGCATGCCTCGAATCGTGGTAATCCCCTGCGACAGGTAAAGTGTCAAGGCATCCAGCATCTGCTGTTCTCCTTGATTTTCAGGTGGGATATGGGCGTGCATCTCCGCTAAACCCGGCATCACATAGTAGTTTCCTTCCACTACTGTGGCATCACTTGTGTATCGTGCTTCACTGGCCGGCCCGATCCAGCTGATGATTCCGTCGTTTATAAAAATAGTTTGTCCTTCTCTGATTTGATCATCTTCCATTGAAAGCAGAGATACATTTTGTATGACCAAATCGGGATTTTCCCGGGGTTCACAAGCAGTAAATATTATAATGCAGGCAAGAATAATCACTAAGAAGTTGTACCGAACCATAGCAGATAGGATTAATTTACATTTTACTGATTAAAAAATACGAAACTATTTAGTTCATAAAATTTGTATAAACAGAAACATACAGATGTCAGAATGTAGGTTTGAATAAATACTTTTAACAGCTTTCCCTCTATACTAATCACCCTTAGATATAATCGATTTCAATGGAATCACAAAGTGATGGGATGTGCCGTTTTTGCCGGTATCAATTTTCATCGTTGCATCCAATTGATCTGTGAAATTCTTTACTAAAATCATGCCCAGGGAGGAACTTTTCTTAACATATTTTTCCTTTGAAATACCGGACCCGTTATCCCGGATCTTCATTGTGATTGTGTCATCACTGATCGCTGTTACAATGGAAATCTCGCCCTCAGTTTGTTTATTGAAAGCGTGTTTGTGAGCATTGATCAATATTTCACTCACCATTAATCCAAACGGAATGGCTTTCGCCATATCAATTCTCATATCTTCAATTTTATAGCGAAGCTCAATATTTTTTTCTGTGTCCAGGAATGATTTATGAGTAGCAGTTGCAATATTTTCAAGGTAGTCTTTAAGACTGATATTAGAAAAATCGGGGGTATTATAGAGAGCATCATGAGCCAGCGACATCGTGCTGATCCTCGACTGAGAGATCTTCAATAACTCTGCGAGCTCTTTATTATCACTCATGATTTCTTGCAACTCCAGAAGGCCATGAACTTGCGCCAGGTTATTTTTCACACGATGTTGAATCTCTTTAAACAGGACATTTTTTTCAGCAAGGGATTGTTTTAATCTTTTTTGACTCTTTTGCAGATCCCTGGTGCGGTCATCTACTTTCTTTTGAAGCGTGCTATTCCAATTATTCAGGAGATAAATCGCTGTAGAGGCAGTAATGATAATGAGGCCTAAAGAAGTCCATACGATAATTTCAAACGCTTCAATGGATCCAAGCAGATCAACTGCAGGTACAATTTCATAATTTCTGACTATATCCAGGATATTTAACCGCCCTAGAGTGTATCCTGAAAAGATAAAAATACCCAATGTGATTGCAACAGTAATAACCGAACCGTAAATCCACTTGATGGACACTTTTTTTTCCGGCGGAAGGGTAAAAACGTCTTCCTTAAATCGTTCGATCGCCGGTGAAAGTAAAAAGATAAATGCACCGCCTATCAAAATCGTTTGGAAGAAAATCCCGGTCCACCAGCTTTTCCAGATTACCAAAGTTTGTTGTGCGGACAGTTCGTGAAAAAATCCCCAAATAAATGAACCCATCGAACTTGCGAAGGAGGCTAAAAAGGTAACGACTATAAAAAATGCGACACTTTTAAGATTGCGTAGATTGTAATCAATACGAATACTTTGATATGCCAGTGCATAGAGCCCCATACCCAATACAAAGGATAGGGCAATTAATGTAGACCAAAGAACCGGAATTCCCGATAAATAGGCAACAACAAATGAGTTTAAATAGACGGGTAAAAAACCCCATTCAAACCCGAACCAATAGAGAAGCAGAATGCCTAAAATGAGGACCGGATTAAATATAAAAAGTTCTGTAAGTGCCAAATTCCCAATCGAAACTGCAAACCACTCATGCCGTGTGATCAATGCAGAGAGATAAAAACTACACAGTACAATTAAAAACCAACCTGCAAAATAGAGTAGAATTTTAAAGTCTGTAAGTTTGTGTTCGGATAGGAGATAATCAGTGGTTAAAGGCCTCCACTTTAAAAATAATTGAGACCCTGCTTTTGCACTCCCCATAGTAAATTCATTTAATTTAGAGCCCTATAGCAAAAACTGCTAATCAATTTAGAATTACAGTACACTGAGTGAATATAATTACCGAAACCCATAAAACATAGGAATTACTGATAAAACGATCTAATGGTAAATTAAAATCATTTTTAAGAGATTAAAAAATCGAAGTTAGTCCTCAAAGAAACTTGATTTGAAGTAAATTAATCCATAGTTACTACCCACTCATTTTTTAAATGCAATAAGTTTATGCATCCTGTTGACCTGTCAATTTTTATCATCTACATCCTGGCACTGTTCGCTTTTGGAATTTTTTTCTTCCGAAAAAATGAAAGCGGGGATGATTATTATGTAGGCGGCCGTAAAATGAAAAGTTACCATGTGGGCCTTTCAGTCGTGGCTACAGACGTGGGTGGTGGTTTTTCGATCGGTTTGGGGGGACTTGGATTTGTAATGGGCCTCTCGGGTTCATGGATGCTCTTCACAGGTCTTTTAGGTGCATGGCTGGCTGCGGTATTGTTGATACCCAAAGTAAAAGGAAACCCGGCATTTGATCAGGCATACACTTTTCCTCAAATATTTGAACACTATTATAGTGCAAATGTTGCTTTCGTAGCAGCTGTGATCTCCGCCATCGGCTATGCAGGATTCACCAGTTCCCAAATGTTAGCCGGCGCTAAATTGGCAAGCGGAACATTTGTTGATCTCGACCTCAATTCGGCACTCTATTTAATGGGGGCCGTTGCTATTATCTACACAGTATTAGGAGGCTTAAAGGCTGTTATTTACACGGATACCGTTCAGTGGATTTTACTCATGTCGGGACTCATATTCGTAGGCATTCCAATTGCATACATTGAAATTGGCGGAATCGAAGCCATTCGATCAACGGTTGCTCCTGAAATGCTGTCTCTAACCAATGTGAGCTGGCAAGATCTCGTCTACTGGGCGGTAACCATCATTCCAATCTGGTTCGTGGGCATGACCCTCTACCAGAGGATCTATGCGTGCCACGACGAAAAAACGGCTAAAAGAGCGTGGTATCTGGCAGGGATTTTTGAATGGCCCATTATGGCGTTTTTAGGTGTTGCTTTGGGCTTATTTGCACGAGTGGCTGCCGAACAAGGGATGTTTGCCTACCTGGGAGCTCCTGACATCGCTGAAACAGATCCGGAAACAGGATTGCCAATGCTCCTCAGAACGGTTCTTCCCACCGGTTTTTTAGGAGTGATGATGGCCGCTTACTTTTCAGCCATACTCTCAACAGCGGATAGCTGTTTGATGGCATCGTCGGGAAATGTGGTCACGGATATCATCGGCAGATTCACTCCATTTGATTCCAACAGTAAACGATTTGTTCGAATTTCACAGGTTGTAACCCTCGTTATTGGCTCATTAGCCCTTGTTTTAGCAGCCAACATGACCAATGTGCTGGATTTGATGCTCGATTCTTATGCTTTTATGGTATCCGGACTCTTTGTTCCGGTTATCGGCGCCCTCTTTTGGAGCAGAAGCAGTGCGGCGGGTGCAATGTCCGCAATGATCATTGGAGGATGTACAACATTAACTTTACGCTATCTGTTAATAGAGTTACCTTACGGTCTCGATGCAAATTTATTTGGAATTACTGCATCGGCAATTGCATTTGTATCTGTAAGCCTGTTAACCGGAAAAAAGAGTGAATCGTAGTATGAATATATCTTACACAACGATAGAGACGGATCATCAAACCGAAAGCCCCGAATTTTCGCGCGAAGAAATTGCAAGTTTTTTGAAAAAATCACTCGAGCAGTACGGTGACGAAAAAAAGGCTATTTTGAAGTGTATAGCATATGCCTATAGCGACTCTGCCGGTCAAGACGGATTTATTGAAATTGCCCATGAAGGAGACCGAATCGTAGGTGTTGTTATCATTAACGACACAAACATGGGGGAATACATTCCAGAGCATATCCTTGTTTATATTGCCGTAGATCCTTCAACAAGAGGACAAGGGGTCGGTAAAGAGCTGATGAAAAGAGTGATCCAAAAAACTGAGGGTGATATCGCCCTTCATGTTGAACCGGATAATCCGGCAAAATACCTGTATGAGAAATTGGGATTTACTAATAAATATTTAGAAATGAGGTTGAAAAAGTGAAAAGGAAAAGGGCAGAAGGCAGAAGGCAGAAGGCAGAAGTGAAAAGTGAAATGTGAAAAGTGAAAAAGAACTTGGCAAAGGGCATGAACTCAACCCAGTGCGTCATCCTGAAATAAATTCAGGATGACGGTTTTAGAGGGATCCTTGAACCCTGATCCCTGAATCATACACCTTGATTCTTATACTTTATGAAAAATGGCTTATATAAAACTATTTAAGAAAGAGCTTCGAACAAATTTTGAATACCTGGATAAGTTATTCAAAGAGAAAGGCATTAAGTGGGGAATTACGACAAAATTGGTATGTGGAAACCGATCCTACCTGCAAGAAGTTATTAATCTGGGTATTGGTGAGGTTCACGACTCCCGAATCAGTAACCTGAAGGTGATCAAGGAGATGTCGCCGGAAACGGTTACTGTCTATATCAAACCGCCGCCACTGAATATTCTGCCTGATATTGTGAAATATGCGGATATCAGTTTGAATACAGAGCTCTCCACGATGAATGCCCTGTCAGAAGAAGCTCAGAAACAGGGCAAGCTGCACAAGGTGATTATCATGATTGAGATGGGGGATCTTCGTGAAGGGGTGATGAGGGAAGATTTGATTCATTTTTATGAAAAAGTTTTTCGTTTGCCGGGAATTCGAGTCGTCGGATTAGGCACCAATCTGAATTGCCTGCATGGCGTGATGCCGGATGAGGACAAATTGATTCAGCTGGTTCTCTATAAACAGATTATTGAATTGCGTTTTAAACGAGACATACCTCTCGTTTCGGGAGGGACAACGGTGACGATCCCGCTATTGCTCAGAAACCTTCTCCCACACGGTGTGAACCATTTCAGGGTGGGTGAAGCGCTATTTTTTGGTAAAAATCTTTTCACAGATGGGGTGATTGAGGGGATGAGCGACCGTGTACTGGAATTCTACACTCAGATCATAGAACTTTCTGAAAAACCGACTGTGCCAACGGGTGAACTGGGAACCAACCCGCAAGGTAAAAAATCCGTGATTCCGGATGATGATTATGGGAAAAGATCCTATCGTGCGATAGTGGATATCGGGGTCCTGGATATTCAGCCGGATTATTTGATTCCGGTTGATGATCATATTACCATTACGGATGCCAGTTCAGATATGTTGATTCTTGATGTTGGCAGCAATCCCGACGGATTAAAAGTGGGAGATATGATCCGGTTTAAATTGAAATATATGGGGGCCCTGGGATTGATGAGTTCCTACTACATCGAAAAGAAAGTGGAAGAATGAAATTTAGGAAAGATTCTCCGGCGCTGATGAAAGAAAAATCTGCGCATCCTGTCATGAATCTGCCCGCAGATATCAAGAAATTTGATTTCAGGAAGAACTATAATCCTGAACAAATGACAGATTTTACCCGGTCGGGTGGATGGGGGATCGGCGGTTATCTGGAGAAACGATCGGGGATGTATCTGGCTCCTCAATATGACAATCGCCGTAACATACATATGGGTATTGATATCTGGGCGAAGGAGGGAGAGCCTGTATTTTCGCCACTGCCCGGCAGAATGGCTTACAAAGCATATCATGGTGAAGATGGAAATTATGGCGCTACAATTGTGTTAAAACATCAGTTTAAAGAGTTGGATTTATATGCACTTTATGGTCATTTGTCAATAAAATCACTTGAGCGGATAGAAGTGGGAGCCGAAGTTGCCCGGGGTGAACTTGTTGGATGGCTGGGCAGTTCGGATGAAAATGGAAATTGGCCGCCACACCTGCACTATCAAATCAGTTTCAAAGATCCGGGTGAAGCAGATATGCCCGGTGTGGTTGCCGAAGATGAATTGGAAGAGGCGGTTAAAGTTTACCCGGATCCAAGGATACTTTTAGGGGATGTTTATTGATAGCAAAATAAACACCCTGCCACGTCACATCGAGCGAAACGCAGGAGCGGGAGCGACGGAGTGAAGTCGAGATGCTTTGTGTTATGGCAGGGAGTTTTCATTCCGCTTTGCTTCGTGGGATAAAAGAGGAGCGACTGGGCTCGAACTGACATTTAATTTTTATGAATCAAAAGATGGAATCACTCATCACATTACGCAGAGAACTGCACAAATACCCGGAACTGTCCGGTGAGGAGTCTGAAACGTCTCAAAAGGTGATTCATGAATTGGAAAAATGTGATCCATCACAGATAATAAAGAATGTTGGAGGAGATGGCATTGTAGCTATTTTTAATCCATCGGAGAATGAAGCGGATAAAACCATTCTCTTTAGGGCAGAACTGGATGGTTTGCCGATCCATGAAGCAACAGAAGCGGACCACCAATCGGTACATCAGGGAAAAATGCATGCTTGTGGGCATGACGGACATATGGCCATTCTGATCGGCCTGGCCAGGGAACTTCAAAAAAAACGTCCGGATCGAGTACGCGTACTCCTTCTTTTTCAGCCGGCAGAAGAGACCGGGAAAGGGGCTTTGAAAATCCTGGAGGATAAAAAATTTAAAGAGTTGATTATTGATCACGGATATGCACTTCACAATCTGCCCGGATTTGATGAGAATACACTATATATAAGGAGTGATTCATTTGCATCTGCATCGGTTGGTGTAGATATATCGATCAAAGGGGAAAGTAGTCATGCAGCTTACCCCGAGCAGGGCATGAATCCATCGAATGTAATTGCCGGGATCATTCAGAAGATCAATGATGAATTTGAAGATTTTTCAAAATCGCATTCCGGAAGTAAATATGCGGTAACATACATCAAGATGGGAGAGAAAGCCTTCGGGACGAGTCCGGGAGAGGCTGCAATGGGATTAACCTTTCGGTCAGAAACCGATGAAATGTTAAAAAAATGTCTCGATTGGGTTGAAAATTTGGTTAAAAACGAAGCGGATTCATTTTCCGGGAGTATTACAACAAGCAGAGTAGAACCCTTTGCAGCTACCATCAACAGCAGTGAAGGGTGTGATATTGTTAAAAATGCTGCGAAAGAAATGGATGTTGAAGTTGAAGAATTGGAGCGTGCATTTCCATGGAGTGAGGATTTTGGCCGGTTTGGTGAGAAATTTCCAATTACACTTTTTGGTTTAGGATCAGGAAATGATTCAGCGCCGCTCCATTCTGAAAAATATGATTTTAATGACTCACTTCTTCCAACCGGAGTAAGAATTTTCAAAGCAATTATTGATTGTTATTCTTAACCGTAGTTTTTTAAGTCTCTGAATAAATATTGAATAGTAAGTTTTTCCATCAATAAGAACGACATATGAAATCAAACTACCTGAAACCATCGCATCTGGTACTGGATAGAGAAGCACTTCAAAATAATATTCAGTTTTTAAAAAGCAGGGGCAAGAAAGGGCTGAAAATCTCATCTGTAATAAAAGGGAATGCATATGGGCATGGAATTTCAACCTATTTACCTTTGGCAGAAGAGGCGGGGATCAATCACTTTTCAGTTTTTAGTGCCGGTGAAGCGGAAATAGCTCTTCAACATCGCAAAAATCCTCAGACCCAAATAATGATCATGGGGATGATTCGAAACGATGAGCTTGAGTGGGCCATTGAGAATGGGGTGGAATTTTATCTGTTTGATATGAGTCGGTTGCAAGCAACAGTGGCCGCGGCAAAGAAACACCAGAAGAAAGCATTGGTCCACCTGCAAATAGAGACCGGCATGAATCGTACCGGTTTCGAAGAGAGTGTTTGGGAAGAGATATTCCAAACCCTCATTGATGCATCAGAATTTGTTTCGATTGAGGCGCTTTGCACTCATTACGCCGGCGCTGAATCTATTGCAAACTATTACCGAATTCAGGAACAGGACAAACAGCTTAAAAAAGCAATTGGGATGGCAGCCGGAATATTGGGGTTTAAGCCGAAGGTACATGCTTCAAGCTCTGCTGCGTTTTTGACGCATCCGGACAAACACTATGATATGGTTCGGATCGGTATTGCTCAATATGGATTTTGGCCAAGCCGAGAAACCTATATGCATCACATAAAATCAGTGAATCCGGATTCGGTTGATGATCCATTGAAGAGGGTGCTGACCTGGAAAAGTGAAATAATGAGTATCAAACAGATCAATGGCGGAGATTTTATCGGTTACGGCAATGTATATCTGGCCGGAAAAGATATGACAATCGCCACCGTGCCGATTGGGTATACCCATGGATTTGGCCGAAATTTAACAAATACAGGGTATGTCCTGGTGGATGGTATCCGCTGCGGGGTAGTCGGCCTGGTAAATATGAATATGATCACCATCAATGTGTCGCATATAGAGGGAGTTAAAAAGGGAGATGAGGTGGTTATCATTGGCAAGCAAAAAGAGGATGAAATAACACTGGCATCCTTTGGAGAGATGACTAATAATCTCAATTATGAAGTATTAACCCGCCTGCCATCTACGATTCCGAGAGTTGTAATCAATTAAATCGTGATTTTTTCGTCAAATGCCCAAAATCCGAAATTCACTTTAATGTAAACTGAGGCTTTAAAAACCGCTTTTTTAGGATATTATAACCGTAGTAACTGTCTGTTATACAATTGTTTGAATTTCTTTACAAAAATTTTACAATTTGTTTGAATTCATGCTGTTCATGTACTAAATTTGAATATAACTGTGAAAAGCGTTGGTAAATTATTAGAAAATAGTTACGGAAAGCCATAATTACTGACATCACTTTCACAGATTTCTTTAAACCAAAAATTCTTACTGCATTAATCTATAATTAGATGTGTCCTATCCATAATTAGGATTTGTGGTAACTGATTTAACCAAAACAACAACCAATGAGGTCTTGTATGAATTATAAGCTACTTACATTAGTAATTTGTGCTTTGTTATATTCAACTGCTGCTTTTGCGCAGGGGAGTGTTTCAGGTACAGTAACAGACGCCATTACCGGTGAAGAACTGCCCGGTGTGAACGTTGTATTAGAGGAATTGCAAAGAGGCGCTCCTACAAATATTGATGGTGAATATGAAATCACCAACGTACCGTCAGGAACATACACTCTTTCTGTTTCCTATATCGGATTCACGAGATATACTACCCAGATACAGGTCGAAAATTCTCCAATCATTCAAAACGTCGCCCTCGAACAGGATATTCTTGGCCTTGAAGAGGTTGTCGTCACGGGTGTAGGAACCGGAACTCAAACCAGAAAGCTTGGCTTCTCTGTTGCCAAACTGAGTGGATCTAACTTAGAAGAAGTTCCCGCAACAAACCTTGGTTCTGCGCTTCAGGCTAAAGTGCCGGGCGTAACCATTGTAAAAGCTTCCGGTGACCCATCAGCGGCCGCTTCTATCCGATTGAGAGGTTCAACGTCAATCAACGGAGATCAGCAGCCATTGATTATTATTGACGGTGTGATTACAGACGGTAGTCTTGCAGATATCAATATGCAGGATGTTGAAAGCATTGAGATCGTAAAAGGTGCCGCAGGTTCATCACTTTATGGATCGCTGGCCGGTAACGGTGTAATTCAAATTATTACAAAAAGAGCCAGCAGAAGTATCGACAGGCCATCGGTAACCGTCCGTTCGGAATATGGATTTTCTGAAATTGCAAAGAAATTTCCATTAGCTACCACTCACCCTTGGGTAAATGATGCTACACTAACCAGCGATGGCCGATATGTTGATTCATGGCCGGGATTTGGTACATTTGATGCTGACGCAGTATTCGATAATCCTTACCCTGTATTATATGACAATACTGAAGCTATTTATACAGGACAGGGATACAATACGAACTACGTAAATATTGCGAACTCTTCCGGAAGTTTTAATTACTTCGCTTCTTTTGAGGATATGACACAAAGCGGAGTTGTTAAAAACCTGAAAGAATATCAGCGGCAATCTTTCCGGTTAAATGCTGATTATCTGTATGATGAGAAATTCAAACTTGCATTCAGCGGATCATATATCAACACAGAGTATCCTGATATTAACGAGCAGGGACAGGGCTCAAACTTCTTCTACTCAGCGTTGTCAGCACCTCCGGCAATTGATTTTACTGAGAGAAACGCTGACGGATCATTTACAAATGATCCAACCGGATACAGTTTAGGAAGTAACGAGCAAAACCCATTATACGTAGCTCAGAATTTCCAGGATGATATTAGTCGTGAGCGTTATATCGCTGGTGTGAATTTGACCTATAATGTTACGGACTGGCTCTCGTTGAATGCACGTCAGTCGATTGACAAGCGGTATCAGTTAAATACAGTATCAACCCCGGTAGGGTATCAGACACCTACACCAAGTACTGCTTTTAACAACGGATATGAAGGCAGAACAACGATTGAACAAACAACTGCTATATCTGAGATTTGGGCAGCCGGTAATTTCCAGGTAGATGATTTCAACATCAATCTTATTGGTAAGTATCTATATGAAGACAGAAATTACGAAGCGTATGGATTTTCCGGTTACCGGTACTCTGTAAGCGGAATTCGTAGTTTTGGTGCTTTGGACGCATCTACTTTTAGCATTGGAAGTACAATCGAGCGGGAAAAGGTTGAGAACCTGATTCTGGACGCTACTTTCGACTACCAGGATAAAATTATTCTGGGCGGTATGGTTAGAAATGACGGTTCTTCTTCTTTTGGTGAAGATGAAAGGTATAACGTTTACTATCGCGGATCTCTTGCATATCGTCTGTCAGAAGATATTGAGATCAACAATGTAGATGAGCTTAAAATAAGAGCTTCCTACGGAACATCCGGTAACAGGCCACCATTTGAAGCGCAGTATGAAACCTATACTGCCGGAAGTACGGTACTCCTGCCAAATGTTCTTGGAAACTCTGATATCAAACCATCAACCGTTGCTGAACTGGAACTGGGTATTGATGTCGCATTCCTCAGAAAATTCAATTTTGTTGCGAACTATGCAGTATCTAATGTAACAAATGACTACTTACTGGTACCACTGCCGGGTACGTCACCTTTCTCAGATCAGTGGCAGAATGTTGGTGAGATTGAAAACAAAACCTTTGAATTAGGATTGTCCGGTAACCTGGTAAATACACGTGATATGCAGGCCGGGTTCAACCTTTCATTCTCAAGTACAAAACAAACTGTTACAGATTTAGGTGGTCTTGCACCCTTTACAAGATCAGCAGGCGGTGCCATTGATCTGTTTAGATTTGAAGCCGGTGTTCCTTACGGTGCCATGTATGGTAACAAATTCATCACCTCCATTGATCAATTAACCGTAGTAGACGGGGTTGTTATAAATATTCCGGGCGGACACAGTCCGAGCGACTTTACAGTGAACAGCCTGGGTCATGTTGTATTGTCTGCAAACCGAGGCACTGCTTCTGAACGGCCAATGTATTTGGTTGATGAAAATGGAGATCCTGAAGTTACAAACATTGGATCTACACAACCTGACTTCCAGCTGGGAGTATCCGGTAACTTCAACTATAAGAACTTTGGAGTATTTATGGTTTGGGATTGGGCACATGGCGGTGAGGTATACAACTATACCCGACAGCTACTGTACAACCGTAATACACATAGAGATCTCGAAACATATACTCGTGATGGATTCCATCCGCAGTACTTACTTGCGATCGACGGTTTGTATAACGGATCTGAAGCAATCAGTCATTTCGTTGAAGATGCTTCATTCGTAAAACTTAGAGAAGTGTCACTTTCTTACACCTTGACCAACGATACACTTGGTGCTTTGGGTGATTACCTGCAGGATGTGAAGATATCAGTTGTAGGTAGAAATTTACTGACATTTACTGAATACACTGGATATGATCCGGAAGTTGCTTTGAGAACGAACTCAACCAACTTCAGATTGGATGAGTTTGCTTATCCAAACTTCAGAACATACAGTGCTTCTCTACAAGTAAGATTCTAAAACAATTAAATGTATAACATTATGAATAAGACAAACTTTAAATATTTATTCGTTCTGATGGTTTCAGGGCTATTCGCTTTGGCGAGTTGCGCGGATCTGTCAGTAGATAACGTAAATGATCCAACCAAGGAGGCTGTGGAAGGTGATGCAGCCAACCAGACTAAACTTCTGGCCGGTGGATTTTATGATGCTACCACAGCAATAGTAACTAGCTGGGGAGTTCATATCCATAACATGGCGGATCAGTCAACAGGTACCAATGCTTTTAGAAGGTTTTGGGACTTTTCTGAAGAGCCAAGGTTAAGGTTAGACAATACAACTGCATACTCAGCAAGCACGGCAATATCTACCTATTTTGGTGGATTTAACTCTGCGATTGCAACCTCAAATTTGTTTATCGATAATATCGTTAATGACGGTACTGAAATTACAAATACAGCAGGTGAAGTTGTCACAAATGATATCCTGGCACAGGCATATTTTCTCCGGGGTCTCTCCAGAGGCTATTTGGGAATGATTTATGATCAAGCCTATTTCCTGGACGAAAACTTCGATGCTGCAAATGATGAAGCAGAATTTGCTCCTTACACAACTCTTATTGACGGAGCATTACAAGATTTAGATAATGCTATTAGTCTTGCATCTGCATCTACAACATTTAACTTCAATGCGATGCCAAACCCGGCTGACTCCTGGACTCGTGAAGAGTTTATAGATGTAGTGAATTCTATTGCAGCCAGAGTAGCAGCAGGGGAAGCACGTACTGCGTCTGAAGCAGCAGGATTGGACTGGAATAGAATTCTTACATACGCCAATGCAGGATTAGGTGGACCGAATTCTTTATCCGGACTCAATACATTTAGTGCAAGTAACATCGGTTCATCCGGTGAGTATGCAAACTACTTTGCTGATTGGATGAATTTTGTTGTTGCGGGTTCATTCAATACAGGTGCTGGATACAATCCAACAGATATAAAAATTGCACATGTATTGGATCCAACCTATCCGGTCATTTATCCGGCTGAATTTGCATCAGCTGGTTCAGCATCATTTCGTGCGGCTGAGACAAATGATCCCCGGATTGATTACTTCAAGTACACTACCAATTCCGGATTCTTGAACCCGACTCGAAATGCAAACCTCTACACTAACTATTTTAGTGCCCGAATGTTTGCCGGTAATGACTGGTGGGGTTCTGAATACAAAATCATATTCATGACCCATACGGAAGTGGATTATTTACGTGCGGAAGCTCAGCTGATGTCAGGAAATGCAGCAGCAGCTGCACAAACACTTAACGATTCACCTGCCGGCACGGGACTGACCGACTTAGATGGTTATCAGTTACCGGCTGTAGGGTTTGGGGTTATTGGACAGAATAGTCTTTCAGGCGGTCATTCAATAGACGGATCCGCTAGTGTTGCCGAATTTCAGTGGGCTCTTAATAGAGAATACGCTGTTGAGTTAGATATGCTGGGTGGAATTGGAATTCAGTGGTTCTTCATGAGAAGACATGACCTATTGCAAACAGGAACTCCAACGATGTTTCCGGTTCCCGGAAGTGAATTGGAAATTCTCGGCCTGGAAAACTACACATTTGGTGGACCAAGCTTTGCAGGACAGCCGGGATCGGCTTCCGGCGCAAACAGCTGGAAAAACCTGGCAACAACTGTGTTTGGAAACTCTGTGGCAGCCGATAAAGCTACAGCTAATTCTAAAACAGAGCAGAACCGCACTTACTTATTGCCTGTTGAAGCAAATGAATCGCCTAATCCGCGATCACTTGGCAAAGACGTTCGCAATAACTAAAGGAAAAATTTCTTATAAGTTGTAAGAGATTAAAAGCTCTGCATCAACCGGTGCAGGGCTTTTTTATTTACCTTCACGATTAAGGTAGGTATCTCTTCGGTGCGATTTAATTTGACTCTAATTTTAGATCATAATTAAAGTTTTAGATGACAAATTTTAACAATCTAGATTGTTATACTATAGTAACTTTAGTTATCACATTAAATCTGATAGTATTTATAAATTGCTATCAAAACGAAACATTAATTTAAATTCCCAATAGTTCTCGTTATTTAAATGTTAACAATATCAATCAGGTATTTTATCGGATATGTCGCATTAAGCAGTTTAGTTCTTATATCTGGATGTGTTCAACCCGACCAAAGTTATGAAGCAGTAGAAATAGATTTTTTAAATGTTAGAACTCTTGAAGAGGGCGACTGGATTGAAATCGATGGGATTCGCTTTAATCATGTGAAAGCATTTGAAGAGGTGAATGAACAGTTGCTTACACTGCCGGCATCAAGGATAACTAAAGGAGCAGAAGCAAGAAATACAGATTTTACTGAACCGTTCCCCTCTTTGAATATTGGATACTTGCTTACTTCATACTTACACAACATTAATAAAAAGGAGCATTTGAAAGTGGAACATGATCATACCTATACCATTTTAAATCCGGATTTAGTCTATGCTGTTGGTAAACTTCAATTTATGCGTTCAGACTCCTCTAAAGTTCAAATAAAAACATCTCCAGATTATCCGGTTCAAATACGGGCTATACAATTGTGAAAAGATATATTTTTCTTCTGTTTTTTGTTTTTAATATTACTCTTGCATTTGCTCAAAATACTTCTGTTCAAATATCCGGAACTGTCTATAATAATTTAAATGGAAGAGAGATCGCTGATGTATCGATCCAGGTGTTGCCTGTCGAGAACCCACACTTAGATGAAAGAAATATCGGTATTTCAACGAACCGAGACGGTTCGTTCCGCTTCACTTTTAATTATACTTATCCTTTCAGGCTTCGTTTCAGCCATATTTCATTTGCTACTCAGGACATTATCATTAATAATGCAGAGGAAGGGCAAGACATGGATGTGAAATTGAGTCCGACAAGTATATCTGCCGGGGATGTCGTTGTTGTCGCAGATATGGTATCAAAAGAAGAGTTGACAGAAACTCGTACAACCTATAAAATCAGTACAGTAGATGTTCAGCAGTTAGCTTCGTTTGATGTTTTTGACTTGGTTTCCACCATGGGTGAGGTGGATGTGGCCACTCAGAGTATGACGATGCAGTCTGTAAATACACGGGGGTTTAATTCCAGTGCCAACAAACGGTTTCTTCAGCTCACGGATGGTACAGACAATCGTGCACCCGGCTTAAATTTTCCGGTAGGGAACTTAATGGGTCTTATTGATCTGGATGTCTCATCTGTGGAAATAATGCCTGGACCATCATCAACGAAATATGGGTCAAGTGCACTGAATGGAGTTATGCTTATGACAAGCCGCGATCCGTTTGATACTCAAGGATTTTCAACGGAAATCAAGAGCGGCGTGAATAGTTTAGATGTTGGCGGTAAGACTTATTATGCTGTTGAAGGAAATTCGATGTATGATGTTCAAGCACGCTATGCAAAAGCATTTTCTGATAAATTTGCTTTTAAAGTAACCGGCAGTATCACAAGTGGCACAGACTGGAAGGCAAATAATTATGATAATATTGGAAACGGTGGAGTCCATGAACAACGAATAGATCAGCCAGGATATAACGGTGTAAATATTTATGGGGATGAAAACTTTGCTTATGAGGAGGTGTACACCGATGGCGAATTAATTGAGGTACAGCCGGGAGCATTTGTTCTCCCCGAGACCGATATTGGGCCGCTCACCCGTACAGGATACGAAGAGGCCAGTCTCGTGGATTACGATGTTTCGACCACTAAATTTGCGGGATCTCTTCAATACAAATTCAATGACTCCTACAAAATTAAACTGGATGGGAAATACGGCTATACCCATTCACTCTATACAGGAGACAGCAGAATTCGTCTGGACGGTTTCGAAATGTACCAGGCTATTGCCCAGTTTGAGCTGGATAAGCTTAATGTAAGAGCTTACTCAACCTGGCAAAACTCAGGAGATTCATTCGATGTATCCTATTTGGCTCACAGGCTGTTACAGGAAGCCAAACCGGATGAGGACTGGTACCGAGATTTCCGAATTGCATTTCAAGAAGGACTTCCTGTTTATGGCGTTCGAAAAGGGGACCTGGAAAGAGCAAGAAGATTTGCAGATAGCGGAGTCACTTTATTAGCAGACAGAAGTGCACATTCCCGATTTGAGCCAGGAACACCTGAATTTGAGGAAAAAGTTGATCAACTCAAAGGTACTGTAAACGAAGACGGTGTTGCTTTTCAGGATAACTCGAGCCTATATCATATAGAATCAACCTATGAATTACCGGACCTGGTGCCTGAAACATCCATGCAAGCAGGAGGGAATTTCAGATTTTATGATCTTGAATCATTTGGCACAATATTTCCCGACACAACTTCAAATAACATAACCAACTATGAATTCGGTGGATATATATCCGCTGAAAACCGGATTTTCAATGAACAGTTACGCATAAGTTCTGCAATTCGGTTTGATAAAAATGAAAATTTTAAACCGCGAATCAGTCCACAGATATCTCTGAATTATAATTTGAAAGATACTCACTATTTTACGTTCTCCTTTCAGCATGGATTTCGTTACCCGGGAGTCAGAGAACAATTTATAAACAACGATCTGGGGAATGCACGTTTGATTGGAGGATTGCCCGAAAATGTGGGTCAGTTTAATCTGCAGGAAAATGCAATAAATCTTGACGCAGTAGATTCATTTAACGAAGCCGTTAATAACGATCTCAATCAAACCATAGACAGCGCAGTATCTTATAACAGAACCCAGGCAATATGGAAGAATCTCTCTATTCTGGAATCGGGAATTGTTGGACAGAATCAACTGAAGGGAATTCGGCCGGAAGTTGTGAATACATTAGAAACAGGCTACAGACATCTGTTTACACCACAATTTTATATTGATCTAAGCTACTACGTAAGTTTTTATCATGATTTTATTGGTGTTACAAGGGTTGTTAAACCAAGAACCAGTCCATCACAAGACCTTTTTGTGGCGGCTGGACAAATCAATAACACTTTGGAAAGTGACAGGTATTATATTTATAGCAATGCTGCTGATCAATTGATTGTACAGGGAGCATCCTTTAATATCGATTACTCCTCAGGTGGTTTTATGGCAAGTTTAAACGGTTCGTACGCCAATCTGATCCAAAGTTCGGATGATCCGATAACTCCGGGATTTAATACGCCACCTTTTAAAATGAATTTTGAATGGGGCCACCGAACCATTACACCGAATGTTGGTTTTAAAATGGTGTACAGATATCGAACGAAATTCTTCTGGGAAAGTTCATTCATAGACGGACCCATTGATAGTTACGGACACTTCGACTTTCAGGTAAATGCACGTTTTCCTTCACTGAAGAGCTCACTGAAAATTGGTATTACCAATTTTGGAGTTGGAGAGTATTATAATATTTATGGTGGGCCGTCTATAGGAAGTATTCTGTTTGCCACATTCTCTTTTAATCCGAGAAGCTTTTAAGTAAATACTATGAAGAAACAGATGAAATTTTTTGTTTATATGCTGCCTCTGATTTTGTTTGGATGCAGTTATGAATTTCCAACGGCTCCGGAAAAGCCTTCATTAGAACTTGGAAGTGCAAATTTTGACAAATTTACAATTTTAGGTGGATCGGTTTCTTCCGGATTTATGGATGGGGCACTTTACAACGAAGGCCAAAATAATGCGTATGCGGCTCATATTGGTCGGTTAATAGAAGAGGAATTAGATACAGATATTTACTCGGACCTGTCTGTTCATAGTGAAAATGGTTTTAATATCGATGCATTGGAGGAGTTTCCAAATAATCCAGGAAGATATAAGTTGCTATATTCAACACCGACTGAAGAGTGGCCTGTACGGATGCCAACATCGGGCGAAGAGTTAAGGTTATTTACAGGAAAAGTTGACAATGTAAGTAACTATAGCTTGCCTGGGCTTAAAATTAGCCAATTAGATGATAAGGAACTGAGCGGTAATATCTATTTCGACCGACTGACAGCGTGGCCGGCCGGCCAAAGTTTACTGGATGTGGCTTTATCTCAAAACCCCACTCTTTTTATCCTTGAAGCGGGTATTTCAGATATTTTCAACTATGCTGTTGACGGCGCCAGTGGAGATGAGAATCCTGATCCTTCTAATGTGCTTCAATACGATTTGACACCGGTTACTGTTTTTGAAGAATCGCTCAATAGTGCAGCGAACAGAATTTTATCCGAATCTGAGGCTGATTTATTTCTTTTTACCATCCCCGATCCACTTAAGCTTCCTTATTTTACTCAATTACCCTGGTATTTTTCCCCGTCCGAATTTAGTAAAATCAGACAATTGAATCTGGCTAATATTTATGATGGGTTAAATCTCCATATTCAACAGTACAACAGAAATGTTGAAAATTCTAACGAAAGACGGCCTTTGATTGTATTTGATGTGGATGGCGGTGAAAAATTCAGGAGTAAAGTTATTGTTGATGAGTATTTGCCGGACGCTCAAACATCCGATGGGGTAGTGATTCCAAAATATCGACAAATGACGGATGAGGATTATTTTTTATATAATGCACAAATGAGGCATAGGGAGTCGATAGCAACCGATGCAAAGCTGGGAACGGAAATACCCGTTCCGGACAGGTATGTGATAACGAAAGGTGAGATGGAAATTATTACAGAAAGACGAAACCATTTTAACAATATTATCCGTGATCTGGCGAGTTCTGATCCACAAATTCACATTATTGATTTTGAGCAGCTTATCGAAAAGGTATATGAAGGTTCCGAAAGTTTTAATGGTGTAACTTACACCCTGAATTTTGACTACCGGGGTATCATTTCTGCAGACGGGTATAATCTGAATTCAAAAGGCCAGGGTCTTTTGGCTAATCTATTGATAGAATATTTCAATGGAAATTTCTCATCAAACCTTCCACTTATAAATATAAATAGCCTGCGAGGCAACGCTTACAGCAGTGGTTTTTAAAATTCTCTGGTTCTACCCTGAACCTTTGTGATTTGTCGAGGGTTTGTTTTCACACAATCTTAACCATATTTGAGTTGTTTTGGGTGTAATCACCATACCCAATTTGTGCTCTCTATCTTCAAAATTGATTTTTCATAGTAACAGGCCTTTCGTTCTTTAAATATGCATAATGTGCGTGGGCTGTGTAAGGGAATGCCGATTTGTCACATATCAAAAGAATAAATATCCGATTAAACCTTATTGTAATGAATTAAAACATTACAAATGAATAATTTTGTTATTGTGAATTTTACTAAAATGTTACAAAATTTTTACAAATGGCAAGAATCCCTATAACTATATGTGTAACCGACATATAATTATGTAAAATCAACTTTTACCCCTTCAACATCCTTACAAAATAGCAGACTATAATTTCTTTTTAGTAATAATTGTGGTTTCTTTAAGGTTCAATGGTCGGTGAAATCCGATTGTTATATAGTATAAATATCAATTAAACTGAGGTTAAATATGTTAAAAAAGTTACTACTTCCTCTGTTTTTGCTCTCTCTAACGGCATTTTTTAGTGTCGCGACAGCACAAACAGGTAGTTTGACTGGATCTGTGATAGACAGAGCCACGGGAGAAACTCTCGTTGGTGCTACTGTTTTTATTACTGATTTGGAGCGTGGTGCTCCAACCAACATCAATGGTGAGTACACTATTGATAATTTACCGGTTGGTTCATACACAATACGTGTTTCTTTCATTGGGTATCGTACCCTGACAGAGACTGTAGCCATTAGTGCAGGCGAAAATGTTTACAATGTTGAGCTAAGATCTGATTTAACAGGTCTTGATGAAGTTGTTGTAACCAGTATCGCGTCCCGAACTTCAAGAGCTGTTTCTGAAGTGGCTGTAGCAAGAGTGGATGCAGGGCGATTTACTGAAACCGCATCTTACCAGGATTTATCACAATTAGTAAGTGGTAAAGTGGCCGGTGTAAATGTTCAGCCTGCCGGTGGTACGGTTGGTGCCGGTATTCGTTTTAATGTTCGGTCCGGTGGTGGTATTGGCGGCGCAGGCCAGCCAGTTATCTACGTGGATGGAATACGAATCGACAACTCACAGTTAACCGGTGTAGGTAGAGGTGGACAGGGTACAGGTACACTTGCAGATATTAATATGGATGAAGTTGAATCTATTGACATCTTGAAAGGACCTGCTGCTGCAGCTCTTTATGGAACAAGTGGTTCCAATGGTGTAGTTTTGATCACGACCAAAAGAGGTCAGGCTGTTGCCGGCGGCGGATTGAATGTAAGAGTGAGATCCACGCAAGGATGGAGTGATTTTGTTCGTGAAGATCAACTGGAACAATTTGGTTCTACACAAGCAATTAGTGATATCTTCAGAACTGCACGTCTGGATCACAGAAATGTGAGTATTTCCGGTGGATCTGAGTACATCCGTTTTTATACATCTGCTGATCAGCGGCTTGAAGAAGGAACGATGAACCGTAACTTTATGGATCGTCAAAACTTCCGCGCGAATTTTGATGCGTTTCCAAGAGAAGATGTGACTATTAGTATTAGCGCAGGTTACTCATGGAACGCAGTACAATTACCGGATAATGACAATAACGTCATTGGTTATCTGGGAAATACTGTTTTAGCAACACCCGGTGTAAATGATGCCGGTGATGTAGAACTTGGATTGAATACATTTGGGTTTACTGCAAAAGAATCCATCGATGCGATTGAGGATGAGTCGAAAACAACACGTTTTCTCGGGTCCGCTCAATTTCAGTATCGTCCGATCGAAAACTTTGAACTAACAGCTTCTATCGGTTATGATGGCGCTAGTTTAAGAAGAGATAATTCCATTCCTCCGGGCTTCTTCGTGACCGGACCGGGGACTGCAGGTCAACGGACAATTGTAAACCGTAATAACCAGCAGTACACCTATGACTTCAATGCTCGTTACAGTTATGACATCATTCCGGGTTTAGCGGCATCTACTGTTGTTGGAACTCAGATGTTTGACAGAACAATTGATACGCAAAACTTTACCAAACGAACATTCGCTACTCCATTGATTACAAATATTGGAGCCGGTGAAGATTTCATTGGTGGTTCAGAAGGTTTCTTGAATACACGGGAAGCCGGGGTATTTGCTGAGCAGTCATTTAACTACGAAAATACCTATATGTTCTCATTTGGGGGACGTCAGGATTTTGCTGCCGCAATTGGTGGTGATGCTCCAAATATTTTCTATCCGAAAGTGAGTGCTGCTGTCCGATTGGACAACGTAGCTAATCTGCCGAATTGGGCAAACTTCCTGAAACTGCGTGCTGCATACGGAGAAACCGGACAGCTTCCGGGCTTTAATGATGGTGCTGCCAGAATTTGGGGAGCAACCAACTCCGCATACGGAACAGGCGGTATCATATCTTTTGTAGGTAATACAGGGATTAAGCCGGAAAGAATTAAAGAGCTGGAAATTGGTCTTGAAGCAGAGCTGTTTGAGAAATTAGGGTTAGACCTTACTTACTACATTCAGCGAGCAGAAGATTCAATCATTGACTTCAGACAGTCTCCATCAACAGGAATAACAAACCTGGTTCCATTTAACGTAGGTGGCATCAATGGAAACGGTTTTGAAGCACAGCTTACATACACTCCAATCGAAAATGCGAATACTCAATTAGATCTGGGTATTACTTATGCTTATCAGGATACTGAAGTAACTGATTTGGGTGGAGCACAGCCGATATTTGACGGTTTCAGCTTAAACGTAATTGAAGTCGGTGAAAGACGATCTGAGTTTTATGTACCTGTAGTTAACGGTGCAAGATTCAACGATGATGGAACCTATGCCGGCGTTGATGCAGAGTCTGAAAGATCAGGTGTTGGTAACCCGATTCCGGTTCACAGCGGATCATTCACTGCAAACCTTCGTGTGTTACGAAACCTGAGTGCGTACGTTCAGTTTGATTTTGCTTACGATCTCTATGTGTATAACAACACAAAAGTGTTCGCAATTCTATTCAGAAACTATCCAAGGTTTGAAGAACTCAGAGAACAACTGGGTATCGGCGGACTGGGTGTTTCCGGATTTGATGAACTCACACCGGGAACTGCTGAGTATAATGCAGCAGCGGAAGAGTATGCAAGGTTGAACACTGGTTTTGATGACAATTTCATCGAAAGAGCTGATTGGTTGAAACTTCGTGAACTGAGTATCAATTACAACTTCAGAGATTTTCTATCTCGACTCGGTGCTGACAGTTATATAACAGACTTGAATGTCTCCGTTGGAGGCCGCAACCTGTTAACTTCAACCAAGTACAGCGGGATCGACCCTGAGGTGAATTTCGCAGGAGCCAGAAGTTTAAGCCGTGGTCAGGATTTCCTAACCATGCCTCCTTCTAGACAGTTGTATTTCACTGTTTCACTTGGATTTTAATCAAAAAGGAGAATATATAAGATGAAAAAACTAAGTTTATTATTTTTAGTAACAATCCTATCATTCGCCAGTTTTACTGCTTGTGAAGATTTTGTTACAGACACAGAACCTCAGATCGATGTGATCGAGGATGAATTGCTAAATGACCCGGAACAGATTCCATTTCTGATTACCGGTGTTGAAGCCCGATTTGCTTTTGTCTATACACGGCTAACAGTTGCATCTGATTTGATAGCAGCACAGCTTGTGTTTGATGAGGTGATGGATTTGGCTACATTTCCAACCTATCGTGAATTGAATGATGCATTTGCGGGAGTTGCTGATCAAACTGTATTTTCGAGTAACACTGTTCGTGGCGTTTATACTCCACTGGGTGGATATCGGCTCTTAGCTGATAACTTGCTTGAAAGGATTGCAGATTTGGAAGGTCTGGATCAGGCAACTCGTGACAGAGCTACCTATGTCGGTAACTTCTACGGTGCAGTTGCCCGATATTTTATCGGCTTCTACTTTGCAGAAAGCGCATGTGGTGCGAATGCAGGAGTAGGTTCCGGCGGACCTGAATGTCTGGCTACCCTTGGTGGCCCGATTGACGAGAGTGCCGTGATTACTGCCAGTGCAATGATGAGTGAAATACTTCCTCGTCTACAAGCTGCAAAAGCCGTTGCATCTCCCTACCAGACTCGTGTTATCAACACACTGGAAGCGAGAATGCACCTATTTTTAGGTAACTATGGCGAAGCATTTGCAGCCGCTCAGAGTGGTATGGAGCAAGGAGATGATCCTTTTCAAAGCTTGCATAGTGTACAATCAGCGAATGAATTCTTCTTTGCTGCCGGTGATGGCCGTATTCAGGTGATCCCAAACAGACGTTTTGAGGGATACATCGCAGATGATCCGGATGAAGCAAACCGGGTTAAACTCCGACAAGCTCCGGATCGGCTTGTAAATGATGATGAGCCAAGATTCCAGCAGGATATGTATCCGGTTCAGGAATCTCCGATGGACTTCCTGACATGGCAAGAGAATGAATTAATTCTTGCTGAACTGGAAGGAATTCGTGGTCAGGGCGGAGGCGGACAAGGGTCTGCACTTAGCAGAGTAAACAATGTTCGTTCGTCACATGGAATCGGCCCTGTTGCCGGCCCTGTGAATGCAGATCTGATTCTGGAGGAGAGAGACAAAGAGCTCTTCTTGCAGTCAGTGAGAATGTTTGACCTGCTCAGATTCAATGCATGGCATGCTACCATCCCGGGTACCGTTGGTGCCGGTTCTTCAAACGCCGGAAACCCAATTGGACCATGGAGAGGATTACCAATTCCTAATGATGAGAGAAATCAAAATCCAAATATCAACTAAGAAGGATATTTGATTAAACTCAAATCAACGAAGTTTTAAAAAGCCCCTTTCTGTTCGCAGAGAGGGGCTTTTTTTTGGCAGAAGGCAGAAGGCAGAAGGCAGAAGGCAGAAGGCAGAAGGCAGAAGGCGGAAGACGGAAGACGGAAGGCGGAAGGCAGATATGGGAAGGCAGAGGGCAGAAGTCAGAAGACAGAGGGAAGAATGTAGAAGTGAAATGTACATTCCTAATCATTGGATTGAATGGAGATTTCGAGAAATAATGCTGGAATACCCTTCGACACCGGAGGTGTCAAACATGAATAGCTCCGGGTAACACCCGGAGATTCAGATCAATCAAATAACATTTCGTCAATAATTGTTTTTGAATAAGATGTATCCACACGACATCCCAATTTCATCAGGAGATGATAAAGCCCCAGATGCACACGTGTGGTGTATATGAAGTGTTTATTTCCTCTGGGTTCGTTTGTAAATGGGGCATTCTTCGTGTAACCGGCAATCAATTTTTTATACTCCGGATCTCCAAAATCAAACGTATCCTCCAGATATGGCATCGCAAATGTGAAGCCGTAATTTTTACAAAAATCGAAGAAAAGCTTTTCCTTTGGATTTTTTTCAGGATCCCCTTTTAAGATCTCCAGTTTGAAATAGAGTTCTTTTATCTCATCTTCATCTTGCTTCAAATGGGTAGGAAGGAGGCGCAGATAGTCCATAAAAAATGATTCCGGGAATGATTTCACGCACCCATAGTCAATTACACCTACATTTCCGTTTCCATCAAAAAGGAAGTTTCCAGGATGTGTGTCGGCATGTATTTCATCGCGATCCTGTATCTGATTGTGAAAAAAGTCCCAAAGATTTTGACCGATTTGGTTCCTTATATCCTGACCTGGATCATTCTGAAGAAACTCATTCAAATGCATCCCCTCGAGGTAGGTCATGGTAAGAACACGTTCAGTAGATAAATCCGGTATCCATTGAGGTGTAAAGATCGTTTTAGAGTTGAATCGTTTATGGAAACGATCAATAGATTGTCCCTCCTGTAAATAGTCCGTTTCACGCAGCAAAGTTTCTTTTACCTCATTGATGTAAGGCTCAATGGGTTCGGATTTAGAAACAATTGTTCTGAAAAGTGATCTTGCCAATGCAATATCAGAGGATATGGTATCCCGAACACCGGGATATTGTACTTTTACGGCAACAACGGTTCCATCTTTCAGGGTTGCTTTATGTACCTGACCAATGGATGCCGCTGCCTCAGCCTCCGGATTAAATGACGCAAACAGTTGTTCCGGATAGCCCCCCAGCTCTCTTTTAATGATGGATCTGACCAGGGAACGATTAATTGGGGGGACTTTATATTGAGCTTGTGTCATCACTTCTGAAAATTCATCGGGTAAAAACCCCTGATCAATACTAAATGATTGAGCAATTTTCAGAGCGGTCCCCCTCAGCTTGGTGAACTCACCGAACAGGTCTTCCGCACTTTTTTTATAGAGAGCAGATCGATCATTTTCACCTTTAATCCACGATTTCAGAAAGTGTGAAGCATAGTTTTTGCCCACTTTTAAGCCTGTTTTGGCAAATATTTTGCCTCGTTCATATTTTGTAGTCGGGAAATTTGTCATCTATTTAAGTGCCTCGGCGTCTAACTTTTAGTGAATTGATTTAGTGGAGAGTGATAAAAGAGGAATTTCCCTAAATCCAATCCTTTGTCTGCAATTTTTGTGTAAAAAACTTCCTGAATAAAGGATGCCCATTTATCGATCAGTGCTGAAGTGTTTTCGTAATGACTGCTCGTATCACGGCTCCAGAAATAGTAAAATCCATTGAAGGTCTGATAAATTGAATAATAGAATGCACGGTTTATCACAAGTGAAGAAGCAGAACTGATATTGCTATCAGAGTGAAAGATCTGCTTGATTTCATTTTTAAACTGTGTTTCGAATGAGTGCGTTGACATGGAGCATAACACCCTCTTGTTATATGTCGATAGAACGAATTCTCTGTGATCTTGAAATAGATCAAACAGTGTGAGAATAAGAAGGCTTAATTTCTCACTGAGTGAATAATCTGGATAGTTATCAATCATGCGGGTCTGTTCTTTGTAAACCAATATTCTGGACGGATAGTAAAAGTTTAAAATTTCAGATCTGTTTGGAAACAGTTCGAAAATCTCCGTGGTGTCAATATTGAGCTTTTTTGCCAGAGATTGAATTGTAAATCGTGGATTCTCAAGATAGCGTTCCGCTCCGGCCTCTGAGATTCTGATTTTTAACGTTAATTCTTTGTCCATAATTGTTTATTGAAATATGTAGATTGTTTCCTTCACTATAGGTAACAATGAAGTATATGAAAAAGGTTCAGATGGAATAATATTATTGAACCTTTTGCAGTTTAAAAACGGTCTAAAAAATGAACTTCTTACTTCCGTCTCCGGTTATGAAGTGAAATTCAGAAGTTTTAAAAATAGGGGAAACCAAATCGATGATATTAAAATCCATTCGGAAACCGACGCCTCATAAGCGGGATATCCTGTTTTTGAGTCTGGCAGGGGTATTTATAACCTCGTTGGTACTGGGAAACGTGATAGGCACCACTAAATTCGTGACTATATTTTCCTTTGTGATGCCGGAATGGTTGCAATCCATCACTCCGTCCTTAGTCAGGGATGGGAGCTTATATATTATGAGTATACCGGTAGGATTGCTGGCCTATCCGTTTACATTTTTGGTGACTGATTTAATTTCGGAGCTTTATGGAAGGAAAAAAGCACAGCTCATTGTATGGATTGGTTTTTTTCTAAACATGTATTTGCTTCTTTTGATGAGTGTGGGGCACTGGTTTCCTAATACCTATGGTGTAAGTGGCGGTTTAAATCTTTTTGAGGGTGTTTATGACTTTGTGATTGCGAATACGGTATCCAGTATGATTGCCTATTTGATTGCTCAATCCGTTGATGTCCGGCTGTTTCATTTTTGGAAGCGAGTTACAAAAGGTAAGTATTTATGGGTGCGGAATAATGGGTCGACCATGTTTAGTCAGCTCGTTGACAGTTCGCTGATATTGAGTATTCTTTATTTTTCCGGGAATTTGGGAGAAAATATTACAACGTTGGGAATGTTGGGGATTTTGATTATCAATTCATATTTGTTCAAGTTCTTTTTTGCTCTCTTTGATACGCCTATTTTTTATTTAGCGGTATGGTTTTTTAAGGAGTATGATGAGGATCCTCAGGGGTTTAAACTGTTTGATGGGGATTAGCGGAAGGAGAGGGGGTTCGTCATGGTTAATGTGGGTTTGAATTGTAAATAATTTTCATAAAATAAACTCACATTTAGGTTGACATTTGAGGGTTAGTACCCCTATATTTATTGTTCTGCCTTGGGAATTTAGTATGTAGTTTTTACATCTGAAAAAAGGCAGTTAAGATGTTCTTTGAAGATACTGAGAAGATATAGACAGAT
>TARA_R100001143_G_scaffold63516_1_pt1 | contig 29753 bp, 31 predicted proteins | sample TARA_R100001143 | Tara Oceans TARA_R100001143 (sample SAMEA2621300) | marine metagenome | biome: marine biome (ENVO:00000447); feature: mesopelagic zone (ENVO:00000213); material: "saline water (ENVO:00002010), including plankton (ENVO:xxxxxxxx)" | depth 800 m | reverse complement strand
CGGCGATGACAGGAATCGCGGTACATCCGCAATGTCACCCAGACCGATACCACTGAAATCTTCTGCACTGCCATCCCCGTAAGAAGTCACGGGACCCACGGAAGAATTCCCAGCAGCGGAATCAATACCCTGCAGTGCATCTGCCAGGGCATTGATATCAGAACCCAGACTCAACAATTCCTGTGCCGAGACAAGGCCTCCATCGGGCATCAACAAGATTGGCGGCGCATCAGAGAAGGCCGCTTCTACCATCGACTGGAAACGCACTTCTTCCCCTGTTGGGAACACCAGGACGATGTCGTTATCCGTTTGCAGGATTTCCGAAACATCATCCAGGCTGAAGGTCAATTGCAGCGGCTGCCCAGGTAGAATTTCATAGAATGCCGTTCCACCGGGTTCTGGACGATCAACCGTGATCGCATCCCCTGCCAGCACGGCGTCGTCTGACGACCCGAACTGAAACACATTGTCTGCTGCCTGCGTAAACTGGGACTGATTGCCATTGCCATCCACGCCAAACGTCTGCACCGCCTGATCAAAGGACCCTTGCGGCGTAAGCAAGACCGGCGGATCTGCTGTGAAGGCCCCTGGCGTCGGGGACTGCAAGACAATCGTACCACCATTGGCCAGGGTCATCGTGATCTGTGACCCATCGCCGGACACCTGCGCGCTTTCGACATCGAAATCGACCTGCAAGGCTTGCCCTGGAGTAACGGTCATCGTTTGCGTTTGACCTGGACCCGGCTCTGGAACCGTTATCGCAGAGGACGCAACCGGGTTTTCTTCGCTGACAAAGTTGAACTGATCGTCCGCGCCGTTTTCGTAGCCCATTTTTGGGATTTCGCCATCAACAGCCATGTTGCTTCCGTCCTTTGCAGTTCGCGCCAAGTCAGATCATTCTGGGGCGCGCGTATATCAAAAATCACTCTGTTTGCTTGCACTCAATCTTCTCGCGGCAGACCAAAACCCTGTATTCTCAACGCCAATTCGACCCAATCTCAAATACAGCCTCTCAACCGGCAAACGCCTATGGCGCTTCTTGAAATCAGACCTGACGTCAGACAGACTTGTGGCCCGCATACATCTCTCCACGCATAGAGTGCACACAGGTACAGGAAGATTTCCAGAAAAACATACAAATATTTAATTAAAAATTATCTAAAATTGTTACTATGTTGATAATTATTAGAAATTCATACATTGCGTTGAGCTTTTTGGAAGCGCATTGCCAAAATCCAAGCCTGAACGAAAGGAGAATTTAGCAAAAGAGACTCTCTGAGCGCCGATAGCCATCCAAAAAACCAAGGGGACAACGGCACCACAGGATCGTCATCTAAAAAAGCTTAGCCTAAAAGGATATGGGGGGGCTGACACAGCCAAAAACACAGGCCCTAGGTCAATCAAGAGCCCGCATAGCAGCAAAAAGCCAGCGCAAATCTAAATCAGTCAAACAATCCGTAGGGAGTCCCGGTAACTTTCCGTGGTTCCACGGTTACGGGTTGACCCACAGGCTGATCTGCCTGTGTTGTCTGATAAGGAAGCTCTCTGTCGCCCATCGCCTGATCGGTGAAGCTGGCGCTGTTGCCATCACTGGAAAAGGCGTCATAAGAAACCACCGGTCCCGACACCGCCTCCATTGGTGGTGGGGGAGGAAGATCCTCAGCCCGCACAAGCGGTAGAGGATCCCCACCTTGAGACTGTGATGACGGATCCAAGGGAGCCAATGGGTCCAAAGGTGCCAAGGGGTCCAGCGGCGCCATGGGATCCAGCGGCGCCATGGGATCCAGATTGGGGTCCAAGGGTGCCATCGGATCAAGGCTGGGCGCCAACGGGGACAATGGGTCCAACGTTCCAGAAGAATCAATTGGTGCAAGCGGATCTAAATTGGGGTCCAGCACCTCACCCCCCGGCACACCACTGCCCGCGCCTGCGCCCAGTGATTTTTCCAGATCAATGCCTTCTGGTGGCAAGGGATCCAGAACCGTGCGCCCTTCACCGATTTGCGGCACATCCAGCGACGCCAGCAAGACGCCGCCCGTTGCCAGTATCCGATACACGCTGAATATCTCAAGAAACTCTGTCGTCACCAAATTGCCTTTGGCGATAAACAGTTCGTTTTCCGCGTCCAGCAATTCCAGAAGATTTCGACCGCCAACATCAAACTGCTGTTTGTAGGTTTGCCGGACACGATCATTCGCCTCAACCTCACGCCGCTGGGCCGCCAACCGATCCCGCGAACTGGTCAATGCATTCCATGCCAGGCGCATTTCTTCTTCTGTCAATCGGATCGCACGGTTCAGGCGCTGACGCGATTCCCCGATCCGGTGAACCAATTCATTCACCCGGTTGGAATCCCGAAACCCCCTGAAAAGATTGTAATTCACCCGTATCAATGCGGCCGCGCTGAGGTCAGCACCGCGCGTCCCGCTTTCGTTTCGGGTGGCATCGGCATTAAGCTCTAAATTCACCGTGGGCCAGAACGCGGCCTTCCCTGCGCGATATTCCTGGCGTGTTGATTCCAGATCCGCCCGCGACACCGCAATTGTCGGATTGTTTCGCAGCGCAAGATCAACAGCATCCTCAAGCGTCGCAGGCAACGCCCATGTCAAAGGCACTGGTCGCACCAATTCTGTCGGGGCCTCCCCGATCACGCGGGCATAGGTTGCATCTGCATCCCGCAAACGCCCCTCAGCCTCTGTCAATGTCGCCTGTGCCGCCGCAAGCCGGGATTCCGCCTGCTGCACATCCGCTGTCGTCGCAGCCCCACCCGCCGCCTTTTGCTCAACAAGCTGCAAGGTCAATTCATGGCTGCGCACATTATCTTCTGCAATCGCCGCCAATTCACGCTGCCGGAGAGATTCCAGATAGGCCTCGATCGCATCCTGGCCAATAAACTCTGACGATTCCCGAACCCGTCTGGTCGCAGAAATAACGCGCCCTTCCTGGCGGGCCACATCTGCATCCGTTGCGCGTCCATCAAACAACATTTGTGTCAGCGTCAAACCAGACTGATAGGTGGGCATTCCAAGACTGTCTTCATTGGTGCCGCGCCCAAACGCAATACCATCGCGCGTTGCCTCGTACCCGGCAGAGCCAGTGTAATCCAAAACGGGCAGATACTGACCGCGCGCCTGATCCAACTCATATTCAACCGCACGCTTGTTCTCAGCCACGATCCCAACGTCTGGATTGGTCTGCAAGGCAGAGCGAACAGCATCCTTCAGCGATGTCGCCGAAGCCGCCCCCGACCCACCAGCAACCAACGCCGCCAGCATAACACCCGTCAACAACCGCGCCCTGAGCAGGCCCGTCCTGGACCTGTCACGCCCGCCGTGATGGTGCTTATCGCCAAGAATCATGTATCCCGCCTCCAACTTGCCGACACTGCCTGCAGCCCACCCAGCCACAACCACCCGACCTAAAAGCACCGCAAGCTCTTTACTTTGCCCCACACAGTCTTGCGATTAAACAAAGCAAAATTCGCTACAGCTAGTACTGAATACTATATACAATAAAGGCTTTCCCTTTAACATGCAATGAAACCCGCGAAGATTTGTCAGTATTTGACTCACGGGACTCGCGCTGCGGGAATACAGTTCTATGTTTGCCCCACCCCTTTAAAATCCCTCCCATCAAGGGGTCTTTGTTAACTATAACTGTAACACGTCCACACATTTTGCCCCATTTTTGTTCTGAATTTGGCCGAATCAGTGGTCGATTTTCCATGAACGCTTGGTCAAACTGAAATATTTGCGTGTTGTTAGGCTGTTAAAAACATTTCATACTCCGCCCCAGGGTGACATATGAAGTCCATACATTGACAGATAAGAATGACTTCATCTAACGGCCTTCGCCACGTTAAAGAGCCGCGCAAGCAGCCAAAGGCGGGGGCAAGAACAGGGCCAGGGGTAGTAAACGGGTATGTCTCAGGCGAATGCGACGCTCGTCGTGGAAGATATTCACAAAAGTTTTGGGGCGGTCGAGGTTCTGAAGGGAATTTCGCTGACGGCCCAAAAGGGAGATGTCGTCTCCATCCTGGGCTCTTCCGGGTCTGGTAAAAGCACGTTTCTGAGATGTATCAATCTTCTGGAAACTCCGAATTCTGGAATCGTCTCTGTCAATGGCGAAGTCATTGAAATGCGGTCTGGCAGCAATGGGCAGCCAATGCCTGTTAGCAGAAAACAGGTTGAACGCCTGCGGACGCGCCTGGCCATGGTCTTCCAAAGCTTTAATTTATGGTCTCACATGACAGTCCTGCAGAATGTCATAGAAGCCCCGATCCATGTCCTGGGCATTTCAAAAGCCGAAGCAACGGAACAGGCCAAAGCGCTGTTGGACAAGGTCGGAATACTGGAGCGCATGGATTATTACCCCGCGCATCTATCCGGCGGCCAACAGCAGCGCGCAGCCATCGCGCGCGCTCTGGCGATGAACCCGGATGTCATGCTGTTTGACGAACCAACCTCCGCCCTGGACCCTGAACTGGTGGGGGAAGTCTTAAAAGTAATGCGCGATCTGGCGGATGAGGGGAGGACCATGCTGGTCGTCACCCACGAAATGAGCTTTGCGCGCGACGTTTCAAATAAAGTCATGTTTCTGCATCAAGGTCGCGTCGAAGAGGAAGGCGATCCGCAGCAAATGTTCAGCGCCCCAAAAACGGAGCGCTTTAAGGGCTTCCTGGCGAATACGCGCGATTAAGCGGTGCATCATCGCACAGGAAATTTGGGGACCATTGGGGTGGCGGTCTATTATACCCCATCCATGATGGCCAAAACCGGATCCATTGTTCGATAACCACGATGGATCGACAGTGGGAAACAAGGGAGTGTGTGATAATGCGTTTTGCAAAAATTGGATCTTTGGTCCTGGCTGGGGCCTTTTCGCTTGGTTTGGGCGCCGCCGCCCAGGCTGAAGACATGCGCATCGGTGTGGAAGGGGCGTACCCTCCCTTTTCCGAAAAAACCGCCAGTGGTGAGCTGATCGGTTTCGACATCGATATCGCCAATGCGATCTGTGCAGAAATGAAAGTTACCTGCACGATGGTGGAACAGGATTGGGACGGCATGATCCCGGCACTGCAGGCGAAAAAGTTTGATGCCATCGTCGCCTCCATGTCGATCACACCGGATCGCATGAAAGTCGTCGATTTCACGAATAAATACTATAATACCCCCGCAAAATTTGTCGCAAAGGAAGGGATGTTCACATCCGATACCCCGGAAGCTTTGGCTGGCAAGCGGATTGGTGTTCAGCGCGCAACAATCCATGATGATTTCGTAACCACGAAATACACCAATTCTGAAATCGTGCGTTATGCAACCCAGGATGAAGTGTATCTGGACCTGACCGCCGGTCGTCTGGATGCGATCATTGCGGATTCTCTGGCAATGGACGAAGGCTTTCTGAGCCGGGATGCAGGCAAGGGCTATGCTTTCTTTGGTGTGGACCACAATGATCCGGAATTTTTCGGTGAAGGTGCCGGCATCACTGTTCGCAAGGGCGAAGACGCCTTGCGTGAACGCCTGAACGGCGCGATCGCTGCCATCCGTGCCAATGGCACCTATGACACGATCATGAAAAAATACTTCAAAATCGATATCTACGGCGGCTGATGCTGCATGTGTTTAGGGTCCCGGGCGCAACATCGTCCGGGGCCCTAACCTGATTTCCTTCCCACCCGTATCGGACATCGGATCAGCCCATGGAAAACATCTGGGAATACAGGGATCTGATATTTATCAAAGGGGGACTTCTGACCATCCAGGTTGGGCTTGGATCCCTGGTGATTGCGACCATTTTTGGTCTGCTGGGGGCCTGGGCAAAGCTTACGACAAATTTTCTTCTAAATTGGTTGGCGATGGGATACACGACGATTATTCGTGGCATCCCCGACCTTGTATTGATGTTGATTATCTTCTTTGAAGGTCAAATCTTTTTGAATTTCGCCGGGGAATGGACCGGACTTTGGACTTATGTTGAAATCAGTCCGTTGACCGCTGGGATTGGCACCATCGGTTTCATCATGGGTGCCTATTATACCGAGACGTTCCGCGGGGCCTTTCTGTCGATCCCGAATGGTCAGATCGAAGCGGGCATTGCCTGTGGCATGAGCCGCCCATTGATATTTCGCCGGATCATATGGCCGCAACTGGTGCGCTATGCCCTGCCCAGCTTTACGAATAACTGGCTTGTGCAGTTGAAAACCACCGCCCTGGTCAGCGTGATCGGCCTTCAGGATATCGTGTATAACGCCAATTCAATTGGCCGCAAATTACGCGAACCCTTCACCTTTCTTTTTGCCGCGCTGCTGTTCTATCTGGTGCTGACGGCGGTATCGGAAATCGTGCTGCGATCCATGGAAAAGAAATATTCCGCCGGCGTTCGGCGCGTTTAGGAGAGGCCCATGGATTACACCCTGATCAGCGACAATTATAACTTCCTGCTGCTGGGCCTGATTAACACGATCTGTCTGGTATCGCTGGCCCTGCTGTTCGGGGGGATCATATCGATCCCGCTTGCGATTCTCAGTGCGGATCGACATCGCATATTCGGTCCGATTATTTGGGGATATACCTATTTCTTCCGGGGAACGCCGCTGCTGATCCAGGCCTATCTGATTTATTACGGCATGGGACAATTTGAATTTGTTCAGAACAGCTTTGCCTGGCCTATTTTGCGGAGCGCCTGGTGGTGCGCCCTTATCGCCTTCTCGTTGAACACGGCGGCCTATACGACCGAAATATTCCGTGGCGCGATTGAGGCCACCCCTTTGGGAGAGGTAGAAGCCGCCAAAGCCTGTGGCATGTCGCGGTTTACCATGATGCGGCGCGTCATTCTGCCCAGCGCCTTTCGCCGTGCCCTGCCCGCCTATTCAAATGAAGTGATCTTCATGCTGCATGGTTCCGTCGTCGCATCCACGATTTCCGTGATTGATATTCTGGGGGCCGGGCGTGTCATCAACGGCAAATTCTATGTGTTCCGCGAAGGGCTCTACAGTGCCGCTGTGATCTATCTGGCGCTTGTTATTCTGATTACACAGGGCTTCAGAATTTGGGAAAAACACTGGCACGCCCATCTGCGCGCCCGCCCAACCGGTACCCCCGCACCTGCACCAAAACACTAGAGAGAGGGAGGTTCGGGACTCCCGACTCAAATTGTTGAGTCCCTAGCGCCATATGGTATTGCTGAACAAGTGGACACCCACAATTTGTGGTTAACGCGCCTAAAACATTGATTCTGTGATATAATTATCAACTCCCCCCTATTCTATTGCGCCAAATGTGACTTTTCCATCGCCTTTAAGAGGGGGGATTCCTATGATTCAAACGTCCCCAGAAGGGGAGCGTTATCTGTCGGATCCACGAGGCCTAGGAGGGGCGCGCCGATGATTTGGAATTATGTCCGTGAGCAGAAGCCACGCACGACAAACCGCAGGCGATATCGTCGCCACACTGTCGCGCAAATGCGGGCGGAAATTGATCAAACAAAAGCCCGCGTGCAGGATATATCAGAAGCTTCTGTCCGCGTGATCGGGGCCCCATCCTGGATGGTCCCTGGACAAGGCATCGCGATGCGGTTGATCTTTCCGACACCTAAGAAGGAAATCCGCATACCGATCTATGGTCAGGTCTTGCGTCGCAGCGAGGTCGGTATGATCGTGATCTATTCGCGCCCCTTGGATCATTGGAGCATATCGTTCAAGACACTGATCGATGCGGGTCGAAATCTGGTAAGCGCCTGATTTACAGGCCCTTGTTTGCCCGCACGGGTACAACGGTGCGATCAAACACCGAAATCACCCCGGTCAGCAGGAACAGCAGCGACAGGCCATAGGGCAGCGCCGTGCTGCCCAATTCCTGCATCGCGACGCCAAATCCCATTGGGCCCAGGGTGCCGCCAATGCCCCACATAATGGCGAATAAGGCGCTGCCTGCGGCCAATTTTTGACCCCGATACCGTTCCCCTAGAATAGATAGTGCCAATGTGTAGGGCGCGAAGGAAACGCCCCCAAACACGGCCATTATGACCAGACCGTGCCATTTGGTCAGATCCAGTTCCGGCACCACCAGGCCAAAGCCAACGACGATGAACAAGATGATCGTCAAAAGCCGGGTTCGGGACATCCGGTCACTTAAATATCCTAAGGGAAACTGAAACAGCACGACCCCCACGGCCATGGCTGCCATGGGCAGAGATGCATTGCCATCACCGACCCCTTGCGACAGCGCATAGGACGGCATCAAGCCCAGCATCACCCCATCCAGCACCCCGAACAGGGCGACCACGACCATCAGGATCACAGCTTCGTAGAAGACGCGGACCAGGACGCCCTTTTTGCCGACAGCATCGCCCTCTTCCACCAATGGGTCGCGGCGATGAAAGGGAAGGATGGGTATAAAACAGACCAGAATTACGAAACTTGCCAGGATATAGGGGGTGAATCCCTGATACCCGACAGCCTTTACCGCCAGAGAACCCGCCGCAAAGCTGGACGCCATCGCCGCAACATAAATTGCGACCGTGCGGCCCCGACTGTCATCCTCTGCTACGGCATTGATCCAAGCCTCGCCCGCACAGAACAGGGCCGTTATCGCCGCCCCCAGGAAAAACCGAAGGCACAGCCATATGGTGAAATTATCGACCACAGGAAACAGCAGCAGACAAAAAACCGCCAGCAGCGCGCTGCCTGCCAACAGGGAGAATGTGCCATAGGCGCGGGCCAGACTGGGGACCATCAGACCTGCGGCCAGAACACCAATCCCCGTCGCCGTCGCGCTGATGCCAATCGCGGCCTCATCATAGCCCTGGGCTTCTAAAGCAAGGGCGATCACCGGATAGACAAACCCGACGCAGAAGGAAAACGCACAGATCGTGCCGATCACTGCAACAAGTTCAAACTTTTTGGAGTCACTGAATTTCATCATGCAGGCGACTTATCGCAAAGCCGGGGAGCAGGCAATCGGTTATCGATCCCGATTTGATTTTGAGTAATGATCCCGGGCCCAATTAAGGTGTTCACGCATGGCGCGGGCAGCCCCTTCAGGATCTTTTGCCTCAATCGCTTCGACAATCGCGGTATGCTGGGCAATGACCGTTGCGTCATCCTGGGCAGACGCAAACAATTCCGTGCGGTGATAGGTCAGCATTTCCGCCAAGGTGCCCCGCACAAGGCTGAGAAGATGTCGGTACACAACACTGTCCGACGCCTTGGCCAAAGCCATATGAAAGGCAACATCCTGTGCTGCCTTGTCAGCCCCCGGCAGGGTCATTGCGACAACAGTTCCCCGCAGCATAGCGACCGTTTCCGGGGTCATTGATTCCGCAGCGCGCCGTGCGGCCCAGACTTCGATTTCACAGCGCAAATCCATCAGATCCAGCATATTGCTGCGATCCAGGCGCACCAGTTCCGCCAGGGCAGGATCCGCCCCGGATGCGCGGGCAACAACGCGCGTGCCGCCGCCTTGCACGGCGTCGATAAATCCCTGCGCCTTCAGCGTCTGTAACGCCGCGCGGACAGAAACACGACTGACCCCCAGCATAACCGATAATTTTCGTTCCGCAGGCAGGTTCGATCCAGGTTCAATATCGCCCCCTGCGATCAGTTTTAGAATTTCTGCCGCAACCCGGTCAGCAACAGATTCCCGGCGGTCTGAAACACTCACAGCATCCGACACGACATGCCCCCCTAACCAACCATCCCATCAAAGGGACCTCTCTTGAAGGATAAGAATAGCATTGCTGTCGGGGTTATTCCGCCTTTTTCGGGGGGTCAGCGTCGGGCACGCCCTTCCGCACGCATCAGCATCCAAATCCGCGCCACTTCATTGGTCGAAACATCCGCCAAATCTGCTGCCCGGCGCAGGCTGGCACCGTCACGCAATAATCCTGCGACCAGCCGAAAGCGGTCATCATCGGTCATGCGATAGTAACTGCGTGTGAAGGTTTCGGGGCGACGTTGCTGGGACGGGCGACGGGACGGTGTCTCCTTATCCAGCCCCCTCGCCTCGGCCTCACGCTTCGCCTGTTCATAGCGATATCGATCGGCACGTTCCTGTGCCTCAGTCATACGATTGCGCGCCGCAGCCCAGGCATCGAAATCGTCGCGCCGCGCCTTGCGTTCAGCAGCACTCAGGCGGCCATCATCCCGTTCCGGATGCGATTCTTCCACCGCTTCTTCCAGGGTCATGCCGTGAATGGCGGCCATACGCACGGCTGCTTCGCGCGCGGCGGCACGTTCTCCTTCAATCGTGGCCCGTTCCATGACGCCAACGATCTTCCGAAACCGCTCCCTGTTCTTCTCATCAAAACCTTGCGCAGGCATGCTACTCACTTCCCTAAACAAACTGTATGAAGACCCATACATAATGGGGGATTCGCCCCCCGACCACCGAGCTTTTCAATCCCATCAATCCAACTATACTTTCACCCTATGCGAAGCCTTGATACCCCTACTGAAAACGACAGTGCCCTGCTGTGTGCGGAAGACCCGCCAGCAGTGACACTGCGCAATCCTGAAGGCACCGGCCCTGGCGTCATATTGTGCGACCATGCGTCAAACGCCGTGCCGAAATCCCTTAATTTCCTGGGCCTTCCCCCCGCCGCCCTGAAACGGCACATTGCCTATGACATCGGCGCCCAGGGCATGGCGGAAGTAATCTCAGACCGGTTAGACATGCCAGCCGTGATTGCGGGCTATTCCCGCCTGGTGATTGACCTGAACCGCCCTGCCGACGATTTTACCAGTGTGCGGGAAATTTATGACGGTGCCGTGATACCCGGCAACCGCCGCCTTTCCGCACAGGCGTTGCAGGCCCGCATCGATGATTTATTCCATCCCTATCACGATACAATACAGCAAGCGATTGTGCAAAAGGCCAAAACCCAGCCGCATCCGGCGATCATATCGGTTCACAGTTGCACCGATGTCTATCTGGATCAGAAGCGCCCGTGGCATATCGGCGTCTTGTCCAATCGCGACCGGCGCATGGCAGAACGTGTGCTATTGCGCCTGGCGGCGCATCGCCCGGATCTGACAATTGGCGACAACAAACCCTATTCCGGCCTTAATCCCTATGGATTTACGGTCGAAACCCACGCCCTGCCCCAAGGCCGCCCAAATGTCCTGTTCGAGGTACGCCAGGATATTATCGCAAGCCCGGCCGGACAGCGGGAATTTGGCGCATTAATCGCCACCGTGCTGGAAGAGGTTCTGGGGGACCCAAGCCTTTTCACCCGCTATCCCTCATAATCAAAGGTGACCCATGGCGCGCTATGAACCACCCCCCTATACCGTCGGCATAGAGGAGGAATATCTTCTCGTTGATCCTGCGACCGGTGAATTGGTCAGCGAACAGGAATTGCAGGAAGCCATTATCGAAGAAGTGAAGGCCACCGTCTCAGAAGAAGATGTCGGCATGGTGACGCCTGAATTCCTGAAGGCACAGGTGGAGGTTGGCACAGCGATCTGTCATTCCATCCAATCGGCACGGGACCGCCTGCGCATTCTGCGGACCGCTGTGGCGGAAGCCGCTGGCAAGCGCGGTGTCGCCCCCATTGCATCATCCACCCATCCAACCGCCCGATGGTCCCATCTGCAACATACCGATAAAGAACGCTATGCGATGCTGGCCAATGACCTGCAGGAAGTTGCAAGGCGGCTGGTCATCAGCGGCATGCATGTTCATGTTGGCGTGGCAGATAATGAACATCGGATCGACCTGCTGGGTCAGATCGCCTATTTCCTGCCGCATCTATTGGTGCTGACGACCTCTTCCCCGTTTTGGCAGGGCCGCAATACCGGGCTGAAATGTTATCGCCTGGCAGTATTTGATGAATTGCCCCGCACCGGCCTACCGGAACATTTTGACAGTTGGTCGCATTATGAAAAGCACGTCAAATCCCTGGTCGCGGCGGGCGCAATCGAAGATGGGTCAAAGCTGTGGTGGGACATTCGCCCCCATTTCAAATTCCCAACCCTAGAAATGCGCATCGCCGATATCTGCACGCGATTGGATGATGGAATCGCCGTCGCAGCGACCTATAGCTGCCTGATTTCCATGCTCCAGCGGCTGCGGCGCAAGAATCAGCGCTGGCGCAATTACTCCAATATGCTGATCCAGGAAAACCGGTGGCGCGCCCAGCGGTATGGCGCTGATAAGGGGCTGATTGATTTTGGTGTCACACAAACCGTCCCCTATCCGGACCTGCTGGATGAAATCCTGGACCTGATCGCGGAAGACGCAGATCGCCTGAACTGCACAGAAGAAGTTGCCCATACCCGCATGATCCTGCAGCGTGGCACCAGCGCAGACAATCAATTGCGCGTTTTCAACGCCGCCAAGGCTGCCGGAAAATCAGACAGCGAAACATTCAAGGAAGTCGTCGACTGGCTGATCACCGCGACGGTGGCCGACCTGTAGCAATGGCCCGCCATTGAAAATCATTATGCGCCTATCAAATTAGGCACAGACCCACGATCCGACCAGGAGGATACACTCATGACGCAGCAAATCGACGACCAAACCCGTCTGGAGCTTGAAGCCGCGGCTTTTCGCAGCCTGCGCGACCATTTGCGCGAGCGGACTGATGTACAGAATATCGATCTGATGAACCTGTCGGGCTTCTGCCGCAATTGCCTGAGCCGCTGGTATAACGAGGCCGCGACGGAGCGTGGCATCGATATGGACAAGGACGAAGCGCGCGAAATCGTCTATGGCATGCCCTTTGCCGAATGGAAGGCAAAATATCAGTCAGAGGCGACACCGGAACAGAAAGCTGCCTTCCAGGACAGCCATAAAGGCCATTGATCAAGCGGCCTTATTCGGTTTGAACATCCCGCATTGTCAGGGCTGTGCCCGCGCCCAACAGCGCCAGAACCGACAGAACCGCTATGCCAAATTCCAGCCCCAGCGCCAGGGTCAGGCCAGAAAAGACACCAAGGATCAGCAACAGCACGCCAATGATGCTATTGCTGAGCGCGACATACTCCGCCTTTTTGTCTTTCCCTGCCATATCGACAATGTGGGTTTTGCGCCCAATCCGAACGCCTGAATGGGAAACCCCCAGTAAAAAGACCAGACCGGCATAAAAATAAACTGTTCCCGCCAAACCCGGTGCCAGATACAGGATCAGCAACGTCAGTCCCCCCAACAGTCCAGCCCCCCCTGCCGCATAGGCCATGGTGCGCCGGCTGGAGATATCTGAGAACCAGCCCCAAATGCTGGAGCTGAGCGCGCCTGCCAGGCCTGTCGCCAGCATCAGCCAGCCCAGGCTGGACAATTCCGTTCCAGATTCCCGCTGCGCCAGGGCGACGAATAAAGGCCCCATCAGGGCCGTTGAGATCATAAAGGTGCGCGCCAATAGAAAACGCTGTAGGTCCCGGTCAGACATCAGGGTCCGCAACTGATCGCGAAACACATCCTGTAAAGTCTGGCCCCCTTCTGTCGCGCCTTCATGTTCCTGCAACTGGGCATAGCTGCCCGCCGCCAACAGCCAGGTCAGGCTGGCCCCAAACAATAAGACATACAGCATCCAATCGGGCCGAACCTCAGACGGGGCAAAGGCAAGATAGAACCCAACCAGGCTGGCCGCGACGCCTGAAATTGTTGCGGCATAGCCACTGACACGGCCCCGTCGGGTCTTGGATACCGTCTTTCCCAGAACATCCTTGGCAGCAATGGAGGCAACGCCCCGCGCCAAACTAAACAGGACCAAAAGCGCGACAATCGCCCATCCAGCCGCATGCCCTTGCAAGCCGGAAAGACCAACGAAAGCCATGCCAGCGATACAGACGCCTTCCACCAGACTGCTGATGGTCCAGAAATGTTTGCGAATGGCAAATCGACGCAACACGCCGCCAACCAGGATTTGCGGCAACAGCGCCAGGGATTCGCGGATCGGCACCAGAAATCCGATTAGAAAGACCGGTGCCCCCACGGCCCCGATCAGCCAGGGCAGCACAACCTTTGCATCGGCCAGCGCATCACCTGTCTTGCTGAATGCCTGTGATACGATCTGCAACACGAAATTAACGGGCTGGTCATTGCACTGACTGTCTGGAATATCCTTACAGAATCGCGCGCCATCCTCTCCGGTGGCAAGGGTATAAAGCCTTGTGGCAAATGACGTGTCGGACATTGGTTTTCCCTGGATGAAATTTACGATCTGGAAGATACAGCAGATTGCCCAAAGAAAAAGTGCGGAGCTTTCGCCCCGCACCTGATCTTAGTCCAAAGTGATTGTTTAGGCCGCAGGATCCCAGCCGCTGATGGCTTTCACTTCCAGGAATTCCAACATGCCCCAAACGCCGCCTTCACGGCCATTTCCAGACTGTTTGTAGCCGCCAAACGGGCTGCCTGCGGGACGCGATGCCCCGTTCATCAGCACCATGCCAGCCCGCAACTGACGGGCAACCTTCTGTGCCCGGGCCTGATTGCCAGACTGAACATAAGAGGTCAGACCATAGGCCGTATCATTGGCGATGCGGATGGCTTCTTCCTCGTCATCAAACGGCAGCATGGACAGAACCGGTCCAAAAATCTCTTCCCGTGCGATGGTCATTTCGTTGTTTACATCGGCAAACACTGTCGGGCGCACATAATAGCCCCGATTGACGCCTTCCGGGCGACCAACGCCCCCTGCGACCAAGCGGGCCCCTTCATCTATACCAGCCTGGATCAGGCCTTGAATTTTTTCAAACTGGGCCGCGCTGACGACGGGGCCGATATGGCGCCCTTCTTCAGTCGGATCGCCAATCTGGGTTTTCGCTGCTGTGGCCGCAGCAATTTCGACAGCCTGATCATACACAGAGCGTTCGACCAGCATACGCGATGGTGCGTTACAGGACTGACCGGAATTATAGAACATACCGATCGAACCACCTTTCACGGCCTTTTCAATATCCGCATCCGCGAAAATGATATTCGGTCCCTTACCACCCAATTCCAGGGAAACGCGCTTGATCGTGTCGGCAGCCGCTTTGGTGACCGCAATCCCGGCGCGCGCAGATCCCGTCAGGGACATGATATCGATGTCGGGATGGACGCTCATCGCGTGACCAACCGTTGGGCCATCGCCATTGACCAGATTGAAGACCCCTTTCGGGAAACCGGCTTCATCCATGAATTCAGCAAACAGCATGGAGGACAAGGGCGCGATTTCGGAAGGCTTGAGCACCATGGTGCAACCCGCCGCCAGGGCCGCGCCAACCTTCAAGGCGACTTGGTTCATGGGCCAGTTCCACGGCGTGATCAGACCGGCAACGCCAATCGGCTCATGCACGATCCTTTCCTGGGGATTTGCCTCATTCAGGGCATGTTCCCATGTGAAATTCTTCATGACATCGATAAAGGCGCGCAGATGACCGATACCCGCAGCGGCCTGGGCGCTGTTTGCCATAGAGATTGGCGCACCCATTTCCTTTGAAATCGCCTCAGCCATTTCACCGGACCGGCGCTTATAGACCTCAACCAGCTTTTCCATCAGTGCCATACGTTCCTGGGGTGCCGTATAGCCCCAGGTCGCAAACGCCGCCTTAGCGGCAGCGACTGCCTTGTCCACATCGGCAGAATTACCCAGCGCAATTTGCGCACAGGGCTCTTCCGTCGCAGGGTTGATGACATCAATTGGCTTTGCATTATTGGGTGAAACCCATGCGCCATCGATATAGAACTTCATAAGATTTGACATGCTGTATCTCCTACAGAGGTGAGGATTGGATTGATCGGTGGCGACACTATCAAATGCATCCGCCTTGGAAAGCTTCTTGTTTCCCCAACACCCTTGCCTTGCGGGCACGGGTCGTCACCAGGGCTTAATGAATACCAGCGCCGCCCCTCCGGCAATCAGTGCAAAACCCAGCAACTGGCTGGGGGCCATGGGCTCCTTCAGGTACAAAAAGCTGAAAACGACGAATACGCATAATGTCACGACTTCCTGAATGGTCTTCAACTGGGCGGCGGAATAAACCGTGTGACCAATTCGATTGGCCGGAACCGCAAAGCAATATTCAAACAGCGCGATTCCCCAACTGATCACTATCACCAAGATCAGAGGCGCCGCCTTGAATTTCAAGTGACCATACCATGCAAATGTCATGAAAATATTCGAAATGCCCAAAAGAACAGGCACTGCAATATAGGGAAGTATTCCGGTCATGGCTTTATATCTCTCTCGCTATATGTCGGACGATGACATCATCAAAGCGAGTTAAACCCCTGTTTGGCAACAACCTAGAGCAATATCAGCATTTTCAGAATGATTGTTCCAAAATAAAAATGCCCCCGACAGGAAAATTTTTATGGGCTACAGGAAATGTCACATTTCCGGATTAACATTTTGTTTACGTAATCCAGTCAAGATCCAGTCAGGGTCACCTTCGGGTGAATGGGATCAGGCCAGCAGGAGTCGACGGGCATGGGTAAGGTGGACCATGATGCCGCTGAATTACTTCGCGACCAGGGCGTCGCTGCACTCGCATTCGCGCAAGCCAGGGCCTTGGAATGCTTGTATTATTGCGACGAGCCGGGTCAGGCCTATTGGCGCGCAATTGGAAGCCGCGTTGCAGCCAATCGATCCTACTCACCCAATTGTCCATCATATCACAACTGACCCTGACAGAATCATACATCCGTCATACTTGACCGCCCCGTCGCGGCAGGTATTGTGCCGCTATTCCACGGCCTAGGTCGTGCTGTCTAACTATCCCAAAATATACAGGGGGGCCCGGCCATGGCACATGAAGCATTGCAAGCAACGATTGATACCGCCTTTGACAACCGCGATCAGATCACAACCTCCACCGGGGGTGAGATACGCGATGCAGTCGAAACAGCGCTGAACCTGCTGGACAGCGGACAGGCGCGTGTCGCGGAAAAAGGTGCGGATGGCTGGACCGTCAATCAATGGCTGAAGAAGGCGGTTCTGCTGAGCTTCCGGCTGAATGACATGACGACCATTGCGGGCGGCCCCGGTGGTAATGCGCCCTGGTGGGATAAGGTTCCATCAAAATTTGAAGGTTGGGGCGAAACGGAATTCCGCGCCGCTGGTTTCCGCGCCGTGCCAAACTGCACCGTGCGCCGGTCGGCCTATATCGCCCCCAATGTCGTGCTGATGCCCAGCTTTGTGAATCTGGGGGCCTATGTCGATAGCGGCGCGATGATCGACACCTGGGCGACCGTTGGATCCTGTGCCCAGATTGGCAAGAATGTGCATCTGTCCGGCGGTGCTGGCATTGGCGGGGTTTTGGAACCGCTGCAGGCCGGGCCTGTAATCATTGAAGATCATTGCTTCATCGGCGCGCGGTCCGAAGTGGTTGAAGGCGTGATTGTCGAAGAAGGCTCCGTCCTGTCCATGGGTGTTTTTATTGGCGCGTCCACCAAAATCATCGACCGCACAACGGGCGAAGTCTTTATGGGTCGCGTCCCGGCCTTTTCCGTGGTTGTTCCAGGCAGCCTGCCCGGCAAGCCCCTGCCCGATGGCAGCCCTGGCCCATCCCTTTACTGTGCCGTGATCATCAAGCGCGTGGATGAACGCACCCGGTCCAAAACCTCCATCAATGAATTGCTGCGGACGTAATCTATTATGACAGTCAGTGCCCTTGATCCCATCGCCCTGACTCAGGACCTGATCCGCTGTCCCAGTGTGACACCCGCGGATGAGGGGGCTTTGGACCTGCTGCAGCGTGTTTTGGAAGGGCTCGGTTTTGTCTGTACACGTTTGCCGTTTGAAGAAGATGGTACCGATCCAGTAGACAATCTGTATGCCCGTCTGGGGACAGCATCGCCCAATCTGTGTTTTGCTGGCCATACCGATGTGGTGCCGGTCGGCAGTGCCGATCAATGGACCGTCGATCCCTTCGCAGCGGACATCAAGGACGGTATGCTTGTTGGCCGCGGTGCGTCGGACATGAAGGGCGCAATTGCCGCCTGGGTCGCCGCCGTTTCACACAGGCTGTCACAGGTCGGTCCGGTTCCTGGATCGATCAGCCTGTTGATCACCGGCGATGAAGAAGGCCCGTCGATCAACGGGACAAAGAAAATGCTGCCCGCCCTGGCCGCCCGTGGGGAAGTCATAGACCATTGCATCACGGGGGAACCGACCAACCCCACCGATCTGGGAACCATGATGAAGATCGGCCGCCGGGGCAGCCTGAATGGCTATATCACGGTGGAGGGCGTTCAGGGTCATACCGGCTATCCCCATCTGGCCGACAATGCCGCCCATCGCCTGGCGATGATGATGGCGGCCCTGGTGACCTGGAAGATTGATGATGGGTCCGATCATTTTGAACCGTCTGTCCTGTCGATCACCCAGGCCTTGGTGGATAATGCGGCGACCAATGTGATCCCGGCCAAGGCAAGCGCGCGGTTCAACATACGGTTCAATGATTTGCACAGCGGGGCCAGCCTGACCAAAGACCTGCAAGACCTTTTGACCCAGGCTGCTGGCGACGGCGCGAAATTCAAACTGGATGTTATCATATCCGGCGAAAGTTTTTTGACACCGCCAGGCCTGCTGTCAGATATCCTGACCGAAGCCTGTGAGACCGTGACGGGCAACAAACCGGACCTCAGCACCACTGGGGGAACATCGGATTCCCGCTTCATTAAGGATTACTGCCCTGTTGTTGACTTTGGCCTTGTCGGCCAGACCATGCATCAGGTGGACGAACGTGTCGCGGTATCTGACATCACGGCCCTGTCGAAGATTTATGCCAGGGTCATAGATCGTTATTTCGCACAAGGTGCAGCATGAAGCCGATCAGCCTTGCCGAAATGGCAGGGCGACTGGCAAACGGCGCACAGGTTTTCATTGCCCGTAAGCCTGCCCTGTGGACCTTTGGCGAAACACGCGATGATTTCCTGAAAAGCTTCTGGTGCGCAGCACTGCTGTTTCCCTTCTTCCTGTGGGCGATTTATTCTGGTGAAAGCGCGCGCTATGGCGACGCCCAGTTTTTCATCCGCCTTATCAGCCATACGATTTACTACATCATCGCCTGGACCTATTGGCCGCTGATCATGGCCACCGTATCCCAGAACACCGCCCATCCAGAAAACTGGATACGCTATGTTGTCGCGGTCAATTGGATGATGGCGGCCCCGATCCTGCTGCAATGGATCATTATCCTGACCCTGGCTGACAATGATCCTGTTATGGCGAATGGGCTGCTGACCGGTCTTCGACTGTGGGCCCTGTTGGTGCATGGCTGGATTTTACAAACCCTGTTCAAAACCAAACTGGGCCTGACCATCGGCCTGGTCATCGCCGACTTCCTGATCAATCAGGTACTCAGCAGGATTGAGGATTTCATCATCCTCAGCCACGGTTAATCGTCGTATTGAACCCTAGTCAGATACAGGCCCTGTGGCGGCGCAGTAGGGCCTGCCACTGCGCGGTCCTTGGCGTTCAGGATGTCGGTTACATCATCAGGGGTCCATTTGCCGCGACCGACCCGCTCCAGGGTGCCTGCGAAATTCCGGATCTGGTGGTGTAAGAAACTGCGTGCCTCGGCAACGATATGGATTTCCTCCCCGATACGGGAAACATCCAGCCTATCCAGCGTTTTCACTGGGCTGGCCGCCTGGCATTCTGCGGCGCGGAAGCTGGTAAAATCATGCAGACCGACCAGCCGCTGGGCCGCCGCGTGCATCGCATCCACATCCAGATCGCGGGGCACCGGCCAGACGCGGCCGATATCCAGCGCGGCCGGTGCGTGGCGATTCAGGATACGATACAGATAGGCGCGCCCCGTGGCGGAAAAGCGCGCGTGAAAATCCTCTGTCACAGCCTCAACATGGGTGACGGCGATAGGGTTGGGCTTCAGATGTTGGTTGATTGCATCCCGCACGGTCCGCGCCGTGGTCTGTCGCGCAATATCGACATGCGCGACCTGGGCCAGGGCATGGACGCCGGTATCGGTGCGCCCAGCCCCCTGAACGCCCGCATCCTCGCCACAAAAGGCGAAAACCGCAGCCTCCAGGGCGGCCTGAATGGTCGGACCGTTTGGTTGCCGTTGCCAGCCCACAAACGGCCCGCCATTGTATTCAATTGTCAGCTTCCAGCGTTGCATCCCAGCGATTTACTGGATTGCGGGGATTAAGGAAAGCATGACACGTCCATCAGCGGTCTGACGGCTTACTGTTTCATCTTGCTGTGGTCCATTTCGCCCATCATGGCACCGGGGGCCATTATCGGGACATCAACATCAACCTTGCCTGCCTTTTCGAAAACCAACGTCAGCGGCAGTGTTTCCCCTTCAACCAACGGCGCTTTCAGGCCCATCAGCATCACATGATTGCCACCCGGTTCCAGTGTGATCTTGGCACCGGCTGGAATTTCGATGCCGCCTTCCACTTCTTTCATGCTCATCACACCGTTCGTCATCTCGGTCATATGGATCTGAATCATACCGGCAGCATCCCCCTCTACCCCGATCAGGCGATCTGAGGTTTCACCGGTATTGGTGATGGTGACATAGGCTGCCCCGGTTTTTGCAACCGGTGACGCGCTGGCCCGGGCAAAGGAGCTTTCAACATGGATCGGTCCACTATGGGCCTGCACCGGGGCATTGAATGCAAACAGAATGGCGGCAAGCAGGGCGAAGACCGCGCCATGGCGGATCGTCATTACAGTCTTTAACATGTGATTATACCTTCTTTAAACGCTGAATAATGTGGCTTCGGGTATTCAGGTTTTAAGAGGGGGGGCCCTGACAGGCGGGCGATGCGCCCTATAGGCAGCAATGACACCCTGATCCACAGGATGCCATGACACGCGGTACACAGCGTCTTGCAGGGAACGCAGGGCGATAGGCGGCGTGGCCAGGACAGGGGCAACACAACAACCACCGGGCATGGCGCATGTATGCCAGGGCACAACGGGTTGAGCAGCGGGATCTGTCTGAGGCGCGCCGCCAAGACACTGGAACACGATCCGAACATCAGAATGCCCATCAGACAGGCCTGCTGCGATCGCGGTTCCAAGCGGCAATGTGAACTGAATCAGAATCGCAAAAAGCGCCAGGCATCGGGCAATGCTGCCAAGGGATCTAAATCCGCGCCAATGCTGCACCCTATGGACTCCCCAACTGTCTAAACCGTGCCAATCAAATCAAGGTCAAACGGTGTCGACTGATACATATCATTGATCCAGTTTCCAATAAACAGATGCGCATGACTGCGCCAGGTGTTGGCTGGATCCCGGCCAGGATCATTCTGTGGGAAATAATAGCGCGGCGGCTCTGTTTTCAATCCCTCATCAATATCGCGCTGATATTCATCCCTCAGGGTCCAGGCATCATATTCCAGATGGTTCAGCATGTATATGTGACGGTGGGCCGCATCATTTATGACACACAACCCGGCCTCATCCGACTCAATCAGAACCTCCAGCCCTGGTACCTTGGCAATATCTTCCAGCCGGGTTTCTGTATGGCGAGAGACCGGGATCGACAATTCATCCGAGAAACCGCGCAACAGGCTGGATGTGCGATTAACGACACGATGGGGAAACACGCCAAACATTTTCGATGGCAATTCATGTTTGGGAATGCCATGCAGATGATACATCGCCGCCTGTGCGCCCCAACAGATATCTAGGCAGGATTGGACATTCGATTGGGTCCAATCCAGGATTTGTTCCAATTCGCTCCAGTATTTCACCTGATCGAAGGGCAGTGTTTCCACCGGTGCGCCGGTGATGATAAAGCCGTCAAACTTCTCTTCCCGGACCTCTTCCCAGGCACGATAAAAGGTTGATAGGTGATGGGCCGATACATTCGACGGCACATAGCTGCCGGTCGTCACCAGGGTTAATTCGATCTGAAGCGGGGTTGCCCCGATCAGGCGTGCCAGTTGGGTTTCGGTCTTCTGCTTCTGTGGCATCAGATTCAACAGGCCAATCTTCATCGGGCGAATATCCTGGCGAATCGCATTCGCTTCAGACATCACATTCATGCCTTCGCGCTCCAACTCCAGGCGGGCGGGCAGATTATCCGGGATTTTAATTGGCATAACGGATCGCTCTCATTCACTGAAACGGACAGATAAGAATTCCCAACGGGATCGGAGTATTAAACCCCACCGACCAGAATTTCCACAAAAAAGTCGTGAATTAAACCAGCCCCGCATAATCGATCGAATCCAGACCGGAAACGCTTTTATTTTGATTTCAGGCATTGGGCGCGCTACGTCCTAGAAACCAATCCTATATTGGTGTTTAAACAAGACGATCAAGCTGGGCGAAACCATGGCAAAACCGACACTGGATGAACTGCGCCAACAGATCGATGAAATCGATGATCAGATCCATGAACTGATCCTGAAACGTTGGGATGTTGTACAATATGTCGCGGCGGCTAAGGGTAAGGCGGCAAAGCTGCCGGTGCGCCCGACGCGCGAAGCATCCATGTTGCGCCGACTGGCGGAACGACATCGCGGCCCCTTCCCCTTTGCGGCCCTGGCCCGTATGTGGCACGAAATGATTGCCGCCTTCACCATGTTGCAGGCGCATTATTCCGTCGCGGTGCTGGCCAATTCTGAAGAACATACATTATGGGATCTGGCGCGCGACCAATTTGGCAGTCAGGTCCCCATGACCGCCTATCCCACGGTGCGCGATACACTGGCCCAGGTCTTTGAGGATCGCCACCAGATCGCCGTGCTGCCTGCCCCACGGGAAAGCGACGACGATCCCTGGTGGGTCAAGCTGTCGGGAGCCAATGCGCCCAAGGTGATCATGCGCCTTCCCTTTGCCGGTGTCGGCAGCGTGCGCGGTCAAATGCAGGATGCCTTTGCTGTTGCCCGGCTGAAGCTGGAACCAACAGGCAGCGACCGCACCCTGGTCCTGATGGAAACAACAGAGCCCCTGTCGCGCACGGCGCTGAATGCCATCTTGCAACGGGCGAAGCTGCATCCGCTTTTCACAGCCTCCGCACCACAGGAGGAAAGCTGGGTGCATCTAATCGAATTGGGGGATTTCATCGACAGCAAGGACCCGCGCCTGGAATTGATCGAAGTGCGCGATTCCGTTGTTCGGGTAGAAATTGTCGGCGGGTATGCAGAGGTTCTGGGCCCTGAAAAGCGTCTTCCTGTGCCCCAGATGGATGATGAGGAAGACAGCACAAAATGACGAAGAGCCCGCTAATCCTGCGCCCCGGCATTGCCGATGCACCGATTTATGTGCCAGGGGCCCATGGCGACGACACGGCCGCCATTCCCCCCGCTGTCTTATCCGCCAATGAAAACCCGTTAGGGCCCAGCCCAAAGGCAATTGCCGCCTATGGCGAGGCAATCCATCTGAACCGCTATCCCGATGGCGGTGCGACACGATTGCGCCAGACATTGGCTGCCCAGTTCGGTCTGGATGTGAACCGTATTGTCTGCGGCGCGGGATCAGATGAACTGATCACCCTGCTGATCCGCTGCTATGTGGGGCCAGGGGACGAAGTCCTCCAAACCCAGCATGGCTTTCTGATGTATGGCATTACCGCGAAAACCGTCGGGGCCACGCCGGTTCTGGCACCGGAAACACCGGACCTGCATACCGATATCGACGCCTTGTTGGCCTGTGTTACCGACAAGACGCGCATTTGCTTTGTCGCCAACCCGAACAATCCGACCGGCACTTATATCCCCGGCAGCGAATTGCGCCGCCTGCGCGACGGGCTGCGGGAAGACATCCTGCTGGTGATTGACGCCGCCTATTCTGAATATGTCGATGCGCCGGATTATTCCGATGGGCGCGATATGGTTGAAGACTATCAGAATGTCGTGATGTTGCGAACATTCTCCAAGCTGTATGGTCTGGCGGCATTGCGGCTGGGCTGGTGCTATGCGCCCGAAGCCGTCGTGGATGCCCTGAACCGCGTGCGCAGCCCGTTTAATGTCAACAGCTCTGCTCAGGCGGCCGGTATCGCCGCCCTGGGGGACCAAGACCATGTTGACCTCAGCCTGGCGCAGAATGCACAACAATTGAAGCGCCTGTGCGGGGCCTTATCCCAATTGGGACTGGGCTTCCCGCCTTCCGTCTGCAATTTCGTGCTGATCCGTTTTAACGATGCCGACACCGCCAAACGCGCCCTAACCCATCTTGCAGATCAAGGGGTTATCGTGCGGTCCGTCGCAGGATATGGCCTGGCCGACAGTCTACGCGCCACGATCGGCACGGCGGCGGAAAACGACCGCTTAATCGCCGGACTGACGGATTTCATGAATAACGGCTAATCTCTGGATCTTTTATTGGGCCGGAGCCGGTGCAGCCTGTGGATCAGTGCCTTGCATCGGGTTCGACCCGGCATCCAGGGTCTCGTCACTGACGGTTGGGGGCGGGGCAAGATCAGGAAATGTTGTGATTTCACCGGTCTTTGGCGCGGGCACAGCAGGTGGCAGTGGTCCAGCCCCGGCGACAATGGGCGGTATTTCCGATAGTGCGACGGGTCCCAGCGACAGGATGCCATCCTGTATTGTTACCGGAAAGCGGACCATTCCCGCCTGACCGGAGCCCAAGGATAACAGGCCGACCCCCATTTCAATATAACGCCGTATCTGACGATCGATCAGACCAGCGCCTTCAAATCTACGCGCGGTTTCAGAAAGCCCGGTCGCCTGCATGCCAAAAGCAGCCAGGGGACGCAGATACTCATCCAGGCTGATCGTCCCATCACCAGACAGATTAAGGTCCTGCCACGCCAGGGCGATCTTGCTGACCTCAACACCGCCCCCGGCATCCCGCCAATCTGACAGGCGCTTTGCCATGCTGTGTTCCGGATTGGGTTGAGGGCCAGACACCGTGAAATCAAGGATCGCCGCCTCAATCTGTTCTGACAGGCCTTGCGGCACAAGACCAGGCATCTTCGCGCCGACAAGTTCCAGATGACCTGTCATAATATCCGCATCACGGTCCTGTGGCGCACGGAATGGCATGGTTCCAGAGACGCCAATCGTGTCGATGGTCAAACCATTGGGCCCAGAGACATCCGCCGCGATCAGACGCAACTGGTGCTGTGACACATCCCTTTGATACAGATAATCCCCGGTTAGATCCTGGATCACCACCGGTGTTTTCTGGCTTTCCGGAATAACCACCGCAGAAAGGCGAAGCGGTTGATCACTGGCTACCTGATATCGATCCAACTGCCAGGGTTTGAACGTGACCGTCAGCGCATCGCCAGAGACTGTCCAGGCCCGCAGTGGAGCCGCGACACCAAACCGGGTCGCCGTGAGAGCCAGGGAGAAGGGGTACCCGCCGGTATCAATCCGTTCAAAATTGATATCATAGCCTTGGCTGCGCTGCTCCGACACCCATCCCTGAAAGCTGGACATCGCCAGACGCGCGGAATAAAACCACCAAGCAGTCCAGGCCCCGACCAGGAGCACCAGAATACCAACCACCGACAGAAGCAAAGATCTTTTTCCCATAAGTCCCGATGTACGCGCCAGAAACCGGCTTGGCAAGCTGGGCGCGCCTTGTCAGGATAAAAGGATCATGACAAAGCCGCCCCAGCATCCAATTCCCCCCCTGCCAGATTTCGACCGCGCCCCGGACGATACGATCTGTGAACGGGCGGATGCCTGGATTGCCAGCATGCCGGATCCACAAAATGTCTGGATATTTGGCACCGCTTCATTGATCTGGAATCCTGACTTTCCCTATTGTGACCGGCGGCGCGCAGCGGTTCAGGGCTGGCATCGGGCCTTGTGCCTGTTTTCAACACGGTATCGCGGCACGCGGGAAAAGCCCGGCCTGGTCATGGGCTTGGCCCCCGGCGGCAGCTGCGAAGGCTGCGCCTATAGAATAGACCCGGACCGATTACAGGAAGCCGCGCGGGCAATCTGGCTGCGTGAAATGGGAAATTCCAGTTATGAAATCATTCAACTGACGGCCCAAACCGATATTGGTGAAATCCAGTGCTACAGTTTCGCCCCGGTATCGGGTCACCCGCAATGCGCCCATGGCCTGCCCCTTGAGATGATTGAGGCAACTGTGCTGAGTGCCTGCGGTCAGCGGGGCACCAATCTGGAATATGTTTTGAAAACGGTGGAGCATCTGGATCAATTGGGAATACACGATCCTGATTTGCATGCTCTGGCTGCCAGATTAATTCACCTGCAAACCCAAAATGAAGAGGAGCCAGAGGCATGAGCGAGCGTCCAAAAGCCATTCCCACGGTCCAGGTAGACGATGATCGCGTCCGCGTCACCGAATGGCATTTCCCGCCCGGTGCAGAAACGGGACGGCATCAACATGGCATGGATTATGTCGTCGTCCCCATGACAACAGGTGCCCTGACAATTGAATTTCCAGACGGAAAAATCCTTCAGTCCGACCTGAAGGCAGGCCTGTCCTATGCGCGGAAAACCGGCGTTGACCACAATGTGATCAACGACAACGATTTTCCCTTCACCTTCGTAGAGGTGGAGATCAAGCAATAGGCCTTATTCAGCGGCGGCTGGCGTGGTCCAGGGGGCTGTGCGGCTGCGGTTATCTTCATAACCATCGATGGCCGCCCCTTTCTGTAAGGTCAGCGCGATATCATCCAGGCCGTTCAGCAGACAATGCTTGCGGAAAGAATCCACTTCAAACGGGATTTCCGTGCCATCGGGATCGACGATAACCTGACGGGGAAGGTCGATTGTGAACTGGGCATTCTGGCCCCGCTCTGACTTTTCCATCAGGGCCTTCACAGTGTCTTCCGGCAGGCGGATTGGCAGAATTCCGTTTTTGAAACAGTTGCCATGGAAGATATCGGCAAAGCTGGGGGCAATGACACAGCGAATGCCAAAATCTTCCAATGCCCAAGGCGCATGTTCCCGGCTGGAGCCACAGCCAAAATTGGCCCCGGCGATCAGGATTTGCGCATGGGTGTACGGCTCTTTGTTCAGCACGAAATCCGGCTTGGGATTGCCATTGTCATCAAAGCGCATTTCATCAAACAGGTTCTTGCCCAGGCCGGAACGCTGAATGGTTTTCAAAAACTGCTTGGGGATGATCATATCGGTGTCGATGTTGATCATATCCATCGGGGCAGCGATGCCGGTCAATTCGGTGAAGGGTTTCATGGCTGTCTGATCCTCTCTTACCGCTTGCTGCGTTTCAGCAATGAACTCAGAATGGCCGCATCCATGGCGCTGATCATGGCGTCATCGTTTGCGGGGGCCGGAACATCGATCTGCCAGGCGCTGTATTGCATATCGCGGCCAAACAGGCGGTCCAGATGATCCTTAGGCAGGGGCATTTGATGGGTCATGACAGGAACTCCCGCACATCAGCCAGGTGGCCTTTCAGTGCAGCCGCCGCGGCCATGCCTGGGCTGACCAGATGGGTTCGACCACCCCGGCCCTGACGACCCTCAAAATTGCGATTGGACGTTGAGGCACAGCGTTCCTTCGGGGCCAGCTTATCCGCATTCATGGCCAGACACATGGAACAGCCTGGTTCCCGCCAATCGAAGCCAGCGGCGATCAGGATTTTATCCAGGCCTTCCGCTTCCGCCTGTTGCTTCACCAGACCAGAACCCGGGACCACCATGGCGCGGACGCCCTCTGCGACCTTGCGACCCTTGGCGATTGCCGCAACCGTGCGCAGGTCTTCGATCCGACCATTGGTGCAGGATCCAATGAAAACCGTATCGATTTTGACATCGGTCATCTTCATGCCCGCCGTCAGCCCCATATAGTCCAGGGAGCGTTGCGCCGCCGCAGCCTTGCCCGAACCATAAGATTGCGGATTGGGCACTGTGCCGGTGATCGCAACCACATCTTCCGGGCTGGTTCCCCAGGTGATTTGCGGTGGGATATCGGCGACATCCAGGGTGACTTCCTTGTCATAGACCGCGCCCTCATCGCTGGGCAGCGTCTTCCAATAGGCCACCGCCTGTTCCCAGGTTTCCCCCTTCGGGGCCATTTCACGGCCTTTCAGATAGGCAAAGGTTGTTTCGTCCGGTGCAATCAATCCAGCGCGCGCACCGCCTTCAATCGCCATGTTACAGACGGTCATGCGCCCTTCCATAGACAGGTCACGGATCGCCTGACCGGCAAATTCGATCACATGACGGGTGCCGCCCGCTGTGCCGATCTTACCGATAATCGCAAGGATCAAGTCCTTTGCGGTAACGCCGGTTGGCAAAGCACCATTGACCGTGACGCGCATATTCTTTGCCGGGTTCTGCTGTAACGTCTGGGTCGCCAGGACATGTTCGACCTCCGACGTTCCAATGCCAAAGGCCAGCGAGCCAAACGCGCCATGGGTCGCGGTGTGACTGTCCCCACAAACAATCGTCATGCCAGGCAGGGTAAAGCCCTGTTCCGGGCCGATGATATGAACAATGCCCTGACGGACATCGCTCATCTCAAAAATCGGCACGCCGAATTCTTTCGCATTGGACGACAGGGTTTCGACCTGGATGCGGCTTTCCTCATCCTCGATCCCACCTGCGCGATTGGCGGTAGGGACGTTGTGATCCGGCACAGCCAAGGTAAGTTCTGGACGCCGCACTTTGCGACCAGAAACGCGCAGACCTTCAAAAGCCTGCGGACTGGTCACTTCATGCACCAAATGACGGTCGATATAAATCAGGCACGTACCATCATCCTGTCTATCGACAATGTGGCTATCCCAGATTTTATCAAACAGCGTTCTTGGCTTCGTCATGCTTTCCTTACCCCTTTTCTGCCTCGTTTTGCCCAAGGTCAGCGGATCACGCCACAGTACCGGTTACACAAGGCCCAATCCATTGAATGCGATCTGCCGCATTTTCCAGACAGGTTTGCTACCACCCCGAAAGGCAATCGCATATCCCTTAACGGTCACAAGACTTCATCCGCCTCGTGAAAAGAGTAAATGGCTCTTTCCCGAGGCATCGACCAGCGCCTGTACCGACCTATTCCGGTACAGGCCAAAGGTCTTTAGTCGCCCTGATAGCGGCCGTTCTTCATGCCGCGACCGGTGGTGCGTTCGATGATACGCGCCGACTTACCGGTACGACCACGCAGGAAGTACAGCTTCGCACGACGGACTTTACCGCGACGCACGACGTCGATGCCTTCGATCCGCGGGCTGTACAGTGGGAACACACGTTCCACGCCTTCGCCATAGGAAATCTTGCGGACGGTGAAGTTGGAATTCACGCCAGCATTCTTGCGGCCGATGCAAACGCCTTCGAAAGCCTGGATACGCTCGCGCGTGCCTTCGACAACCTTCACACGGACAACGATCGTGTCACCCGGCGAAAATGTCGGGATCGCCTCGCCAGTGGTCAAACGCTTTTCGACCTGCTCGGCATTGATCTGTTCAATGATATTCATGACCTCGGTTCCTTTCTTCGCAAACCTTTTGCGTTACGCAACATGATTAGCCCCGGCGCTGATATAGCGGGACCATAAATCCGGCCGACGCCGCTGTGTCACGGCTTCGGCTTGGGCCCGTCGCCAGGCCCGGATGTTTTTGTGATGACCAGACAGCAGGACGTCCGGCACGTGCCGTCCCTCCCATTCCGCTGGCCGCGTATAGTGCGGATACTCTAACAATCCGCCTTCAAAACTTTCTTCGTCCAAAGAGTCGCGTGACCCCATGACACCTGGCAACAACCGCAGACAGGCATCCAGCATCGTCAAGGCCGCAGGCTCACCACCGGACAAAACGAAATCGCCAAGGCTGACCTCTTCGATTTCCCATTTGTCCAGCACCCGCTGATCCACCCCTTCATACCGACCGCATAATACCCGCACCCCCGGACCGTTTGCCAGATCCCGCGCCCG
>TARA_R100001143_G_C3361139_1_pt1 | contig 30084 bp, 29 predicted proteins | sample TARA_R100001143 | Tara Oceans TARA_R100001143 (sample SAMEA2621300) | marine metagenome | biome: marine biome (ENVO:00000447); feature: mesopelagic zone (ENVO:00000213); material: "saline water (ENVO:00002010), including plankton (ENVO:xxxxxxxx)" | depth 800 m | reverse complement strand
CGATGACAACAAATGCGAAAAGTATTGAGCGAAGATTAAATAGTGATTTCATAGTGATTTTTATCTGTTTTTATTGATTATATACTATCGACAAGATAGTTCTTTCTTATGTTTTTGCTACAAGTAGGATGCAAGAGCAAGCCAAATGTTACAAAAAACATTAGAATATTTTAAGAATTAACTTTTACAGAGAAGAATCAGCGATTATTTTAATGTAAAAAATCCAATATGCGATTTGTTTTACGTTGGAATGATTTCGATATTTGCACTTCAGACGGCTGAAAGCACAATATTTTAAATTAGATTCGGAAATTTCGCATAGCATTTTCCAATTTGGATAGACAAAAAATCAATTCTGATGAGTTTTATCAACTGATTAAATCTGATAATAAAATTGAAATCAATCAATTATCAGAGGTGCTCATTCAACGGATGACGCTATTTATACGTTCAGTTTTGGGTGCAGGGGAGGAAACCGCCCGTGATTGCGCCCAGGAAGCGTATAGCAAAGTTTATTCGAAGATTATCAGTAAAGATCACGATAAAATGGAGGATGTGTTTGGCTATATGATTCGATCTTCCAGGAATGAATACTTGATGAAGCTCAGAAAAGAGAAATATGAAGTGCCTATTGATGAATCAAAATATCGGAAAGTAGCGGATAGCAGTACAGATTCAGTCATTGATACATTGTCAATCGATGATGATCAAAAGTTATTAAGTCAATGCATTGCAGCTCTTAAAAAGAAACACCGAAAATTTTTCAATGCTGTAATGAAGTACATAAATGAGGAAGATAAAGTTGCAGCTGAGTATGTTGGAATTTCATATGGCAGCTTTAGGACGCGCAAATCAAGGATCATCGATATGCTCAGAGAGTGTGTGTCCAAACAGAAAGGAGACCTGCGTTAAGTATTGTCAACAATCTATTTTGAATTAAAAAGAAAAAGTGCCGGTTTTTTTTGCAGATCCGGAAGTTCACTTTGCAACCAGTCTGAAACTCTTTTAGTTAATATCCACTCATCAGGCTGAGTGATGTTTGATGCAATACAAAGTTTTGTTGAAGGAGATAGATTTTCTAATAATGTAGTGAACAGAATTTGATTTCGATGAGGTGTCTCCATGAAAATTTGAGTCTGGCCTGTTCGATTCGAAAACTCTTCCATAAATCGAATTTCAGCCAATCTCTCTTCGTCTCGTAGTGACAAATACCCATAGAATGAAAATTGTTGCCCGTTTAAGCCAGATGCCATCAATGCAAGAAGAATAGATGAAGGCCCGGTTAACGGAACAACATTGTAACCATTCTCATGCGCAATAGAGACAAATCCGGATCCTGGATCAGCGACACCCGGAGCCCCCGCTTCTGACATCAAGCCAACATTTCCTTTTTTTAGTAATTGCAGATAGCTATACACTTCATGATCCGGAGTCTTTTTATTCAATACTCTAAATGTGATTTCATATTCAGGCAGGGGGTGTTTTATCCACTGCAGAAAGCTGATAGATGTTTGAGGTTTTTCAACGATAAAACAGTCCAGGCTTCTAATGATCTCAATTGTATGCTCCGGCAGAACGTGATTTTCTTTTCGTTTACCGATGGGAGTGGGAATCAAATAAAGAGTGTTGGAATTTTGCATCAATGAGTTCTGATTAGCTGTTATCTAAAGTTTTTTATGAATAGAGGAAAATGGTTAGATTATGTTTTCAATCCAAATGATCCTGAAATATGACGATTCAAAATAGAAAAAAAGAGCATGTTAATCTGACTCTGAATGAGGATGTAAATTACAAAAAGAGAAGTGGTTTTGAACGTTTTAGATTTCAGCATAATGCACTTCCAGAGGTAAATGTAAAGGATGTGAATTTGACCGGGCATCTATTAGGCCGTTCATTCACATTTCCGCTTTTTGTATCATCGATGACCGGCGGTTATTCAGATGCAGGAGCTGTAAACGCTCAATTAGCATCATTTTGTGAAAGAAGAGGGCTTCCCATGGGGGTGGGAAGTCAGCGCGCAATGCTTGAAAACCGGGATGAAATGGAGTCATTTTCGATCGTTAGAAAGCATGCACCCAATGCATTTATTGCAGCCAATATTGGCGGCGCACAGTTAATAGGAGGGCTGGATGCCGAAAACGCCGCACTTCTCATCGACAGTATCACAGCTGATGCACTTATCATACACCTGAACCCCCTGCAAGAGTTAGTGCAACCGGAAGGCGACCGTAATTTTAAAGGTATTAGCGGGGGAATTTCATCAATACTCAAAGAAATTGAATGTCCGGTGATCGTCAAGGAGACCGGAGCCGGTATTTCTGCAGAAACAGCCCAAAAACTGCTGCAAATGGGTGTGCAAATTATTGATGTAGCAGGAGCGGGGGGTACGAGCTGGGCTAAAGTAGAAAATTTTCGCGATCGAAGTAAAGAACCACTTCATCAATTCGATGATTGGGGAATACCCACAGCAGATTGTCTGATCGAGGTTGCAAAGCTCAAAAACGATTTTTCATTTGAATTAATTTCCTCCGGTGGTATCCGAACATCGGCTGATATCGTAAAATCGATTGCTTTAGGGGCAGATTTTACTGCTTCGGCACAACCGTTGATAAAGGCTCTTTTTGAACATGGGGAAGAGGGTTTGGACACTCTTTTGGATGGATGGATGAATGAGTGTCGAATTATACTCACCCTTTTGGGTTGTGAACGTTTCAAGGATCTAAATTCGTCACATTTGAGGATTATCTGATTGAATCGATCATTCTTTATCTCTGATAATTTCTCTATCTTTAGCGGTATGGAAATCACTTATTTTGAAGTTATTTAACAGGAATTAATGAATCTTGAAGACAAATTAAGGCAAGTCAAGGAGCGATATGACGAATTAAATCAGGCTATGTCTGATCCTGCGATTTTTGATCGGCCAAAGGAGTATGCAGAATTAACCATTGAACATACTCAGCTTAAGGAGTTGGTGGATGATTACAATGAATGGAGCTCATTAGAGCATCAAATTTCAGGCAATGAGGAGCTGATTGAGGAAGATGATGCAGAAATCAGAGAGATGGCAAGGGAGGAGAATCGTACTCTCAAGGAACGGATGAAAGAACTCGAAGAGGAGATAAAATTCAAACTCATTCCAAAAGACCCCGACGATTCGAAAAACTGTATTATTGAGATCAGGGCCGGAACCGGAGGCGATGAGGCGGCTATTTTTGCCGGAGATCTTTTTGAAATGTATCGAAAATATGCAGACAATCAGAAATGGGCATTGAGCATTTTATCCATTGCTGATAGTGAAAAAGGCGGGTTTAAAGAGATCATATTTGAACTGTCTGGCAAAGAAGTGTATGGAAAAATGAAGTATGAGAGTGGAGTACACCGTGTTCAGCGAGTGCCGGAAACAGAATCTCAAGGCAGGGTGCATACATCAGCTGCAACGGTAGCAGTGCTTCCGGAGGTCACAGACGATGTGGACATACAAATTGACATGAAGGATGTCCGTGTGGATACGTTCCGCTCAAGCGGCGCCGGTGGACAGCACGTCAATAAGACCGATTCAGCGATTCGTCTGACCCATGAACCATCGGGCGTAGTCGTTGAGTGTCAACAAGAGAGATCTCAGCATCAGAACAAAGAGAAAGCTCTTGTGATGCTTAAAACAAGGCTATATGATGCTGAAATGGAGAAACTTCGATCAGAAAGAGCCGCGGATCGAAAAAGCCAGGTTTCAACCGGTGATCGAAGCGCTAAAATAAGAACCTATAATTACCCTCAGGGCAGATTTACGGACCATAGAATTAATCTGACTCTCTATAATCTGGACGATATACTAAAAGGGAATCTGGGTGATGTGATAAAATCACTTCGGGTAGAAGATAACCTTGAAAAGCTCAATGCCATCATGAATTAAGTGATGTTCAATCACTGTTTTCATATAAAATGGTTATTTTATTGTTGATTAGAATTTCAAATGAACTGAATAGATAGAAATGCCGACCTGGATATTACATACGGAGTTTAAATTTGATGCTGCACACTTTATTGATGGGTATGATGGGAAGTGTGGCAGAATGCACGGGCACACATACAAGGTTCATGTATCAGCAAAATCGCACAAACTGAATCCGTCCAAATATCTCAAAACCGCGGATATGGTGTGTGACTTTAAGGAATTGAAGTGGGCTGCTGTAGATGGAAAAAAAGGGGGATTAGATCATACTGTACTTAATGAATCGATCCCGGTCGCGACCACAGCTGAGAGGATTGCCGAGTATATCCACAAAGAGACAAAAGCACGTATACCGGATGACATTGAATTAATAATCACAGTATGGGAAACGGAAACCAGTTGGGTAGAATATACAGACCAAGATGTTTAAGAGCGAAAAGAATCAGAATATTATAGAGATTAAAAACGAAGCGGATAGCTATCTTTATCCGCTTATGGAGGATTTTTATACAATTCAGGGTGAAGGGGCCCACACCGGTAAACCGGCTTATTTTATTCGATTTGCAGGATGTGATGTGAAGTGCTGGTGGTGTGATGTAAAAGATAGTTGGGATGAATCAAAACATCCCAAAGTAACGGCTGGTGAAATTGTGCAAAGAGCAGTAGAGAGCGGGGCTGAATTTGTTGTGATTACCGGGGGAGAACCTCTGCTTCATAACTTGGAAGCTGTGACTACCAGACTCAGGCAAGAAGGATTAAAAGTACATATTGAGACAAGTGGTTCTTCTCCGCTATCAGGACATCTTGACTGGATTACATTATCCCCCAAGCGTTTTAAAAAACCAATGGATGAAGTATTCAGTTATGTTGATGAACTGAAAGTAGTGGTTCTTAAAAATAAAGATCTGGAGTGGGCTGAACAAAACGCTGAAAAATGTCCGGATTCAACGATACTACTCTTACAACCGGAATGGGAAACGCCGGAATCAGTCCGTTTGATTGTGGATTATGTGAAAAAGAATCCGAAATGGGGAATTAGTCTGCAAACTCATAAATTTTTGAATGTTCCATAATCGAAAAAGGTACCTTCAGCGAACATTAAATATACGTTTATGAGTTATCAGAAATCATCCGTTTTAATCACAGGGGCGAGTCAGGGTATTGGCAGAAACATATCCATTTCATTTGCGGCTCAAACCGGCCGGCCTCTTCTATTGTTGGCAAGGAACGCTGAAAATTTGGAGAAAACTGCAGAACTTTGCAGAGAAGCCGGGTCGAAACAAGTGGCTGTCCTTGTTTGTGATGCGGCATCACCCACTGAATTGACTCAACTTGCAATACCACAGGGGTTTCCGATACCCGGTATTATTGTCAATAATGCGGGCAGCTATCTCTATAAAACGCTTGAAGATACAAGCAATGACGAGTTTCAAAATCAGATTGATATCAATCTATTTACAGCAGTAAATGTGGTACAGCGGTTTCTTTCAGCATTAAAAAAAATGGATAGAGCTTTAATTGTAAATATCTGCTCGGTGGCATCGTTAAAGGGGTATGGTGATAGTGGAGCGTATTCAGCCGCTAAACACGCTCTATTGGGTTATACCCGGTCTTTGAGAGAGGAATTGATTGAGACTCAAATTGGGGTGACAGCCATTAATTTGGGACAGACACACTCATCATCCTGGGAAAATTCGGATATGAGTCCGAATAAATTGATTCATCCAAATGATGTAGCAAATTTGATTGTGGCAATTTCAAATATGTCTCCGCAGTCTGTGGTCGAAGAATTATCGATCCAGCCCCAGCATGGAAAGGTTGCACCCTATTGATTGGGAGTTATACTTATGACGATGAGTACTTCAATCCGTTTTTGAACTGTTTTCAGCGATTTTAGCATTATCTATAAACTTTTCATAACCGGCCCGTCGGACGGCACTTCCGTTAAAGATCGTCTCAAATTGATCTTCTCGGAGGTCACTCCATTTTTTTACGGGAGGGGATAAAACGTGATTGCGCGGTTTCAAATCTTCGATATGCCCAAGTGCAGCATCACGATTCCAAGGACATACATCCTGACAAATGTCACAGCCAAACATCCAGCCTGATGTTTGTTCTTGAAGATGAGCCGGTATTTTTTCTTTCAGTTCAATTGTTAAATAACTGATACATCGACTGGAATCAATACGATAGGGTTCATGTATGGCATGTGTAGGGCAGGCGTCTATGCAGGCCGTACAGCTTCCGCAGTGGTCGGTAACGGGTGCATCATAGTGAAAAGGAACGTCAATAATCATCTCTCCAATCAGGAACCAGGAACCACTCTTTTTATTCAGTAAATTTCCATTTTTACCCAGCCAGCCCAGACCGGAACGCTGCGCCCACGCTTTATCCATGACCGGTGCCGAATCGACAAAAATTCTACCCTCCACATTACCAATGATCTCTTTTGTGAAATTAAAAAGCTGTTTGAGTCGGCCTTTAAAAACTTTATGATAATCTCTACCCCGGGCATACTTAGCAATTTTAGGGTATTCTGTATTCAGATCATGAATTTCATTTTCATGATACCGATAGCTCATGATCACACTCACAACACTTTTGGCTCCGGGTACCAATTTTGTTGGATCAATTCGCTTATCAAAGTGATTCGCCATCCAGCCCATTGAAGAGTTCAGGTTTTGATTGAGCCATTGTTCGAGGCGAAAGGCCTCTTCATCCAAAGGTCCCGCTTTTGAAAAACCACAAGCATCAAATCCTAATTCAAGTGCTTTTTGCCGGACTTTATATGTAGAATCAAATAGATCCATTCAAAATAAAATTATTGAGTAGAATTGGATGGATTTAGTTAGATAAGATGTGAAAACTGCAGGAGAATACAATAAAATTCCGTAGTTCATTGAGTGAACATTAAAAAAAAACAGCAAACGATAATATTTAGTAGCTATCATTTGCTGTTTTAAGAATCTAAAGTAAAACTCGATTAATTATTTAATATCAAGAAGTTCTACTTCAAAGATCAGAACCGCGCCCGGAGGAATGATGCTTCCCGGTGGAGGATTATTTCCATAGGCAAGTTCTGCGGGAATGAAGAATTGATATTTTGAACCTACGTTCATGAGCTGCACGCCTTCTGTCCAGCCCGGTATCACTTGGTTCAATGGGAAAACGATTGGTTCACCACGTTCGTAAGAGCTATCAAATACTTCCTCTGAAAGTAAAGATCCTTCATAATGGACTTCAACTTCATCCGTTGCAGACGGCCTTGCACCGCTACCTTCTTCAAGTACACGATATTGGAGGCCTGATTCTGTTTCCGTAACATCAGAATTCAGAGCATTCTCTTCCAGAAAAGCATTTCCCTGTGCAATATTCAAGTCAGCTTCTTCAGCCTGACGCTGCATTTGTTGAGTTTGCAAATCTGCGAAAAAAGTCTGGATTAACTGCTGCATTGCACCTTCATCAATAGCAGACTCTTCATCTTTGAAAGCAGTATTTAAGCCGGCGAGATAATTTTTAACATCAACTTCTTCAATACCTTCATTAAACAGACTTCCGCCCTGAAGATAGCCGAAACTATAACTTAGTGAGTCTAACTGATTCTCTAAATTAGCTTCTGATGATTCAATTGAATTGTCGCAAGAAGCGAGTAATCCAATCAAACTGATTGAGATAATAATGGGTAAAAATAAATTTTTCATGTTTTTGGTTAATTATTATTTGTAAAAATACAAGGTAACCTATTTTGATACTTTAAGAAAGAAAGCAATTGCAAAATAGCTTTAAAAAATGCACCAATGTGGATGATTTGGTGAATTATATTTAGCTGCCGGGAAATAGTAAAATGATAATTGTGGTTTAATTAGACTGTAACATCAAATTGGGACATATCTAATAGTGGATCATATACAAAATTGATCTAATTACTTCTTATATTGCTGTGATATCAAACATAATTTAAATCAGCAGAATAAAAAGCCTTTGAAATTCACAGAATTTAATCTATCCGAGTCTCTTATTGCAGGACTCAATGATGTAAGCTTTACCGAACCTACCCCCGTTCAGGAAAAGTCAATACCTATTGTATTAGAGGGTAAAGACCTGATAAGTACCGCACAAACAGGAACCGGTAAAACCGGTGCTTTTGTGATTCCACTCATGGAGAAAATCTTACACAGTAAGAGAGAAGGTGTTAAAGCACTGATTCTGAGTCCAACCAGAGAACTGGCCACACAGATTGATCAGGAGATCTTTGCTATAGGATATCATGCAGGTATTTCATCCGCAACTGTGATTGGTGGCAGTGATTTTGCGGTTCAAGCGAAAGCGTTAAAGGCGGGTGTTGATATTATCGTTGCGACACCGGGACGCCTGATGGATCAACATAAAGTGATGAGCATCGATTTCTCCAATTTGGAATTTTTTGTTTTGGATGAAGCTGACAGAATGCTGGATATGGGATTCCTACCGGATATCAAGAAAATCATCTCCTGGTTACCTGAAAACAGACAAACACTTCTTTTTTCCGCAACCATGCCCAACGAGATTCAAAAGCTGGCATCATCTATTATGAAAAACCCGGAATCGGTTGAAATAGAGCGATCAAAACCGTCCCAATTGGTTGAACAGCGTGCTTATACACTTTTAAGTAATCAGAAGATTCCAATTGTAAAAGGGATTTTCAAAGAGCTTGATTGGGAATCGTGTATTATCTTTACATCGACCAAAAAAGGAACGGATGAGTTACAGAGATTGCTCAAGAAAGAGGGCATTAAGGCTCAGAGTATTCATGGTGACAGATCGCAGGATGAGCGAAATAAAGCTCTGAATGCTTTTAAAAATGGACAAGTACCGGTTATTGTAGCTACGGATGTACTGGCACGTGGAATCGACATAAAAGGTGTTTCGATTATTATTAATTACGATGTGCCAAATAATACGGATGATTATATACACAGGATTGGAAGAACCGGAAGGTATGATAAGTCTGGGATCGCGATTACATTCGTAACTCGCAGAGATAGCCGCACATTTCAAGAGATTGAGAAGATCAAAGGAAATAAAATCAAGACTTTGGATGTTCCGGATAATTTTAAGGATCCTAGATCTTTTTCCTGGAAAGAGGGATTTGTTTCCAAAGATCAGTCTTCTGCTCAAAAATCAGAACCACGACAAAAGCAGAGCAGATCGGGGGATTCTGCAGAAGAGAAGGAGCCAACTAAAAAAGTAGAACAGGCTGAAAAACCGAAAAAACAAGAGTCGTCAAAACCGAAAAAGGAATCGGCTAAAAAGAGTAAAAATGTACCGAAAAGAGGCAAATCAGACTCTAAGGAGATAAAAAAGGTTCAAAATGGCGAGCCAAAAGAAAATGGACAAAGCAGCCATAATCAGACCGTTGAACCGAAGAGAAAGGTAGTGTTGCCCCCCATCCACGAGAAAGCAGTAGAGGTAAATAAGCGGGCCAGAAAGCCGGCTAAAGGTTTAATAGGGATCTTTAAGAGTTATATTCCAAAATTCAGAAATTGATCATTTGACATGCAAAAGGTTATATCAGTTCTGACCTGGGCCGGAATTATTCTGCTTGTGCTGATATGGGTACCGCTGTTAGCCATCCGCAGACTTTTTGACAGAGACCCTGTACGGTATAAAACAGGTTTTCTGTTTCGAAAACTTGGACTGGCCATCACAAAAATAAACCCTAACTGGACTATCATATTGGAAAACTATGATCAAATAGATCATAGAAAACCCTATATCATGGTTAGTAATCATCTTTCAAATGCAGATATTCCCGTCATATCCAATCTTCCCTGGGAAATGAAATGGATCGCAAAGAAGGAACTATTTGAAATGCCTATTTTAGGTTGGCTGCTCAAATTTGCGGGGGATATATCAGTAGATCGATCATCGTCGAGTAAGCGTGCTTCGATTTTTCAACGGTGTAAATATTATTTAGATCGGAATGTTTCCGTTATTTTTTTTCCTGAAGGAACCCGATCCAGATCAGGAAAACTGAATAAATTTGCAATTGGAGCCTTTGACCTGGCGATTAAAGAGAAAATCCCGGTTTTACCCATCGTGCTTGACGGCACCCAGGAGTGTTTGCCCAGGAAATCCTGGATATTTGACCAAAATGTATTTGTGAAACTGAAAGTGCTGGATCCGGTTCCAACAGATCAGTATGAAGTTGGCCAGAACTTTGAGTTGATGGACAAAGTGCGCATGATGATCGCTGAACAGCTATCCGAGTGGAGGGGACAATCACTTAATGAGGTCGATTCACTTCGTTCCTGAAGGTTGAATCTTTTTGTATCTCCTCTGGCTTAAACTCCGAGGCTTTCTCCTTCGGCTTGTGAATGAATTTCCAGGCAAGAAACACAGCAATCAATGAAAGAGTAAAAGTAAGTAGAGGAAAAAGAATTGTTTCTGTCTCGTAAAGAATGTGGATTTGGCCATAACGAAGCAATACAATAAAAGTAGTAAAGAGAATGACCGTAAAAACCTGCTTTATTCTTCCATAGGTTAATGCAAACATTCCACCAAAAAGTGTACTGAAACCTCCAATTACTGTCAATAATGCAGGCCATAACAGTCCGGGGTAGTTACTGTAAGAAAACATCAATATATCCTCTTTCATGTAGAGAGCAATCACAACTCTGGAAAGTAAATCAATGATCACTACAATCCCGATACCGATCAGACTTCCTAAGAAACTTTTTTTCATAAATTGATGACTTTGATTATATGAGGGTAAGCTACAAAAAAAAATGAAATCTCCTCATAATTTCTGAAAATACACAATGACCCCATCCATCAAAAAAAGTATAAGATTCAGAATCTAATACAGTCAAAGCGATTTAACTTTTGTATCTTTAGATCAAAATCAGAATCTATAAAAAATCTACAGTTAGAATGCCGGAAAACGATTATTTAGATCCAAAAGGAGATATAAAATTACAAGACAAAGAGTTAATTGAATCTCCAGAAATATTGGAAATGGCTATTAAAGTCATTGAAACACACAATATCAATTTAGGCCCTGCACAAGTGGGATATCTGTTGGTGTACCCGAATATTTCCAAACAACGTGCTGCAAAGTGTATGAAAGCATCACGAGAGGTAAAGTACTATTCGGGTCACGATTATTTAATTGAGATATCAGGGGAGTTATGGGATATGCTGGATAATGATACCAAAAAGATGCTGCTATATCATGAACTTTTACATATAGATCCGGTTTTCAAAGCCAAAAATCAGGAGTGGAAGATGCAGGTGAGGCGACCGGATTTCTCAGATTATTATGAAATTAATGATAAATTCGGAAATGAATGGTATAAAACCATACAAGCCACGGTATCCTCATTATATGACCTGGATCCGCGTCAAGAGGGCAAGGTATCAGTTTAAATAATAGAGACTAAATAGCAGAGGAGGTGGGACGTTTACTCGGAAATGTGTGGCCGTTAATTTTGATCTGCGTCAATTTCCAGATCAGTTTTCCAATGAAAGAGGCTGGAGCTTCAAACGTAATTGCAGATTGTGCAAAACGCTCAAGAGTTTTATCAATTGCTTCTGCCTCTTTTAATTCCAAAACGTAAAATTTTTCACTCCCTTTTATCTTTCCAAGCAGATATTTTTCCTGAGGCGTGGCATATCGAACAGTAGAATAGGTATAGCCGGTATATTGGCCGGTTAATACTTCCCCATTTTTAAATAGAATATTTTTAGTAGAGGATGGAATTGATGAAAAAACGGTATCAATATTGCCATAAGATTCCTCTTCATTCTGTGTGATGACATTTTGCAGGTCAATTTCTGCAAATCCGCCGACTTTCTTTTGCAGCTTATTCAGCATCGATTTTTTACCCGATTTGTATTTGCCCACAAAGAGCAGCAGATAATGAGATCTGTCCAGATTGATTTTAGAAATTTTTTCCAGAAACCGATGAACCTGTTTGTCGCTGTGATTGTAAACTTCGAGTTTTAAGTCCGTTTTCATTTGATAATAAGTCTAATGTTCAATACCGGTCAATGATAATAAATTTCTGTTTTGATGACTACAATTTTTTAAATGATCTACCGCTTCTTTTATATTTTACCGGATTGTGGATATAAAAGGGTCAAGCACTCAATATCTTTCAAAAGTGTTGAGGCCATTGTAACATAAATCCAGTGGTAATATAGGGAAGATGTATCTCTATTTATAAGTAATTCAACGAATTTGGTGAACCACACCTAATCATTTTTTTCAGTATTATCTAGATACCAATGAAACGGCTAAAATATGACTAGAAAACATTCGTTGTCGGAATTAGAAATCTTTTTTAGAATAATAATCGTTTGTTGATCACCATAAGTCTCTGAAATTTCTATGCTAAAGAGAGTAATTTTTATTTTGTTTGTATTTAGCCTAATCCTTGTTGGCTGTTCTGAAGTAAGTGTTGTGGATCAAGAGATCGAGGAGTTGGCCGGAATGCGATCTGAACAAATTTTCACCTATCGAATAGTAAATCCACTGCCGGACGAGCTTCCTGAAGAAGATACCATAGATTTCCTGATCAACTGGGTTGCTGATAGAGAGTTGGTTGTGGAGGAATTGTTTGAATATGATGGAAGGGGAAATTTACTTTTCAGGGAAGTTGTTGATCTGCAGGCAGACTTTATTTATCAAGAGATTTACAGCTATAGTGATGATTTAACTCTTCTGGAGATTGAAACAACTATAAACGGTGAACCATGTCAGGATTGTCTGCCCGACCGTATTGAGCGGGAGTTAGACGTACTGGTACAGCCTGTATTGGAACAGGCCTTTCAGAACGGACAGTTTCTACACGAAGATGTGATAACTTACAACCAACCCGGTGAAATTTTTTCGATTCGACGGAACCTGATTCCGGGGGGCAATGAACTTTACACCGAGTTCTTCAGATATATTCCGAAAGATGTAAGAACGAATGTAATAAGAGATCGCAGAAAGTTTTACAGAAGTGAAGAAAGGATTCGCACAACGGAGTACGGATATAGTGTTGATGGTTTTCTGACGAGGGTGACAGAGGTAGAGGAGTTGCCTGTACGTCAGATTCTCAGTGAAGATCGGTACATACCATTAGCTGCTGACGATAACAGAAACTGGATAAGCAGAATTAAAAACAGGCAATGGCTGGAAGAGCGATTTATCGAATATTACTGATATCAATGATGTTGCTCTGTTCTGTTTATGTCGGTTATGCAAAATCGGGGCAGGATTTGAAGGGCAACAGTGGACAAATAATCACTGATCGGATGATTTCGGAGAGAGTGGAGATGGATTCAGTTCAGATAAATCTCCCTTTGAACAGCTGGGATATTCAGATGCAAGAGACTTCGGAGTCACGATTTCGAGAATTGTATGAACAACTTGAAACGGATTTTTCTCTTGGAATTTCCTATAATAATCGCAGTTTGAACCGCTCCTTTCTGGAGAACAACTCTATTTTGAGTAAAAAAGGTTTTGAGGATCAATTTTTATATTCGATTGATATCTCCCCGGCAGTTATTTTATTAGATCAATTCGTACTTGAGTTTACATATTCGTCTATTCCTGAACAGCGAAATTTTCCCAGTTCTACGGTGTTAAATTTTGAATCGGAGAGAGTTATTTTAAATGAGGTAAATCGTTACAGCGGACATGCACTGGCGTTCTCAACGGCTTATACGGTACCCATTATTGAAGGGGTCCGTGCTGCTGTTCATGCCGGAATATCAAGTTTGAAACTGAATGTAGAGGAGACCATGCAGTATCATCCGGATGATCCATTTGCAAGAGATTATACAATTGTAACTCTTCCATTTCGGAAACGGGTTGTTACCTACTCTAATCCTTTTGCGGGACTCAGTGCCGAATTTCAGCTTCGGAGTGTACGAGTCAGTACCGGATATCAGATCCAGCTCTATCAACTTGAAGAAGTGAGTTCAACTAATTTTTATATTTCACTGGGAGTGAGGTTCCGGGATTTGTTTTAATGGTACCTACATTATCAAAGTTCAGAAAACCGAAGCTGAGTACCTAACGTAAATTGGTATTAACTGAGTAAGTGTAGTTCTAATTCTCAGCATTTAGTTGAATCTCCCTGGTATATATCCAATCCCCAAATGCGGAATCGTCATCATTGCCCGCATTTGCAGCTATGTTGAATTGGACGGGTCTGTCAGACTTAGGAGCGGTCCAGTTAAATGTCCACTCTACCGTTCGTGGATTAGTTACAGATGTACCATTTCGAGAATGTTGAATGTATTGCACATCACTGTCAATAGACGGTGTAAACATTAGCCGATCACCATCCCAATTGAATGAACCTGCCTGTGATCCATCCTCAAACCGGGAAGTCATCTGAAATCCACCCTTTTCAAGTTGTTCACTTTGAATAGTGACTTTGAGTTCATAGGTATGACCGGGAATATAGAACTCATTCAGGCCATCTACTGTAAGACTCCCACGATCTGTCATATTCAGATCGTAATCAAAGTGACAGGAGTGGCATGTAAGCTCACCAAAACCACCCGTTAATGGTCCGTCTAAGTATTCGGGGTTTGCTTCATACTTGTTCGAATGATATAAATTTTGAGTTTCTGAGTCTCGTTTATCAGACACAATCAAACCGATCAAAAATGGTGTGATGATAATTATTGACAGTTTGATTAGAGAATTCATTGATTATCCAGGATCTCTGATTGAATTGACTACAAAATAATATAAAGCCACTGAACTGATAAAATTTGTTCAGTGGCTATAAAAACTTTCAGTTAGATTTTTTTTGAGATCAATTAATAACCAGTCGTCCGATATGTCCCGTATCTGTACCGAACCAAAGTGATCTCGTACGCACGTCATAATCGATATGCCGGATAGAGCCATTTCCACTTGGAATTTCAATCGAGGCGACAAACTCTTCACTATTTGTATCAAATGCGACCATTTTGGTTGGTTCCAGTCCACTTGCAGAGAGCCAGATACGGTCTTTATCATCTTTAAGGACAGCATAGGGTCTGGATGCATCACCGTCGGGCATTTCCCATTCATTGAAGGATCCATCAGCAGGATCATAAACTCCGACATATCCGGATGCATAATCCCCCCACCAGACTCTTCCGTCACTGGTTACATCCAGTCTTCGGGGGCGGATTTCTTCTCTTGGCAACTCAATTTCCACCAATTCCATGGTTTCTGGATTAACAGTGGCTATTTTATTTGTCCCAAATAGAGCAATCCAAGGGCGCTCATTATCCGGTGCCATTCGGATGCCATATGGACGTGCACGCTCTGTAGGAACCGGTAATATTATGGTCTCTCCGGTAGAAACGTTAAAGTGTCCGACGCCATTACCACCCTGAGCGGTAAACCATAGATTGCCGTCCTTGTCGATTGCAAATGTATGTGGGTCTCTGGCGTGTTCATCATCCATCATATATTTGGTGATTTCACCCGTTTCAGGGTCCATTTTTCCGATGTGTTGAGCCCGGTTTCCTGTATACCAGACCGTTCCGTCATCGGTTACAACTACTGTATGTGGCCCGGCCCCATCTTCAAGTGGGTGATATCCGAATTCTTCAGTTTCAGGATTGAAAAAACCTACATAATCAGCACGTTGACCGGCAAAAAAAACGGTGCCGTCCGGTGCGACAAAAGGATCCCTGGAGCGCGAATCATCGAAGGGGACATTCCACTCATGAAGTGAGACAATCACATCGGATTGGTTTTGGATTTTTTCAGAGGTTGGAGTTTCGGTTTCAAAAGTTAATGCCCATCCTGCAAAAAAAAGTGTAATAATTAAAGAGGTCAGCAGTTTCATTATGTTAAATATTAATTTTTATTGGGTTATATGTAATACAAATAGTTTAAAAGTCGGATTAAAATCAAAAAAATGAATCAAATAAATTGTAAAAAAATTATTCAAACTCTACGACCAGACGATAAAGACAACGTTTTTAATATTTATAGGCGTATTCAATAATTCAATAAATATGATAAGAATACTGCACAAAGAAATTGAGCAGCAATTATCGATTGTGTCATTTAACCCTTGTTTATCTCCGAAGCTGTGAAGAGATCATTTTTTGAACTATGCCAGTTGTTAAAGTGTTTAAAAGATTATAAAACTCTGTTAACAAGGCTACAATCCTCCTAATTGATGCGTAGAATAAGTTCAATTCATTTTTAACTCATCTTATCAGATTAAAAACATTTTTTATGAAAAACTACGTATCGGCCAGTATACTATTCATTTTTATACTCTTACCTCTTGCGTCGATCGCCCAGAATTCCCAGCAGGCCGGAATTCCAAATGTATATGTGGATTGTAATCGTTGTCAGATGAGCTATATTCGCACGAATGTTGATTTTGTTAACTATGTCCGGGATCAGGCAGATGCAGATATATATCTTCGGCTCACCGATGCTTCAACGGGTAGTGGCAGACAGTTCATTATTGATTTGCGGGGGATACCTCCCTTTTCTGACCGAAGAGATACATTGGTTTTTGAAAGTCCAAATACAGCAACATCAGATGAAGAACGTGCAGAACTGGTCAGACATATAAGAATCGGCCTCATTCCGTTTGTTACTGGAACTTCGGCTATGAATAGTATTGATGTTGTTCGAAATACAATGGTTGATGATACCATCACTGAAGAACCCGATGATCCATGGAATCGTTGGGTCTTTGAAACTGATTTGCAGGCATCCTTTGATATGGAAGACACCGAATTCAATTATGAAATCGAAAGTGGGTTTAATGCAGAACGTATTACAGAAAAATGGAAGTATGATATCAGAATGGAGTATGAAGTCGACCGAACCAAAATCGATTTATCAACCGGTACAAGAAAAGTAAATCGTGACTCTTGGTACGCCAGAAGTTTTATAGGCTATAGCCTAAGAGATCATTTATCCATTGGCCTTTTTACAAGAGCGAATGCTTCCAGAACTCAGAATATCCTTATTAATTTGGAAGCATCTCCTGCAGTTGAGTATAGTGTTTTTGAATATCCGGAGTTTCAAGAGAGAAGATGGGTTTTTCAGTACCGGATAACTCCGATATACAGGAATTATGACAGAACCACGGTATATCTCAAAGATTCTGAGTTTTTATTTCAACAGGTCTTATCACAAGAGTTGAGATATGATCAGCCCTGGGGCAGGATTAATGTGGGAATTTCTGCGACAAGCTATTTACACGACCTCTCGTTAAACAGTCTTGAATTTGATCCATCCCTAAGTATTCGAATTACCCGTGGGTTATTTGTCAATTTTTATGGGAATTACAGAATTATAAATGATCAGATTTCTCTTCCGGCTGAAGATATAACCGATACTGAACGATTGTTGGGAGAAAGACAACAAGCTACAACTTATGAACTACGTTTTTCATTTGGAGTTTCTTATACCTTCGGTTCCATTTATAGCAATATTGTAAACCCAAGATTTTAGTCAGCCAGAAGTACTGCTTTAGCCTTATAATAAATGACCGTAATGAATGATTGTCCCAGTGAAAACGGCCGCATGAATCTTTTCTACTACTTTATATAGACCGTTTTCTTATTCACAAATTCGTGAATTCCCTCACGGGAGAGCTCACGGCCATATCCCGATTTTCCGGTACCGCCAAACGGCAGCCGTGGATCAGATTTTACCAGTTCGTTTATAAAAAATGCTCCATCCGGAACTTTTCCGATGAATCGGCGTGCGTTTTCGATATCAGATGTAAAGAGTGTTACCCCGAGGCCGTATTTGGAATTCGAAGCCAATTCAAATGCTTCCTCTGTATCCTTCGCACGGATAATGGCAGCCAGCGGACCAAAAGTTTCTTCATCAAAAGCCGGCATACCCGGTTTTACTCCGGTCAGGACTGTAGGTTCGTGGAAGGCGTTGTTCTGCTTTCCACCGGTTTCAATTTTTGCTCCTTGCTTCACAGATTTCTCCAGCTGCTCATGGAGTTCATCCGCAAGGTCCTTCCTCGCAAGAGGGCCTATATCGGTAGATTCATCCATCGGATTCCCATTCTTAATTTCTTTCACACCCTTTATAAATTCGGGAAGAAATTTGTCGTATGAATCACCCACAAGTATGAATCGTTTTGCAGCAATACAGCTTTGACCGCTGTTCATCATCCGGGCTGAGACGGCTGTTTTTACAGCCTGATCGATATCCGCATCTTCAAGCACGATAAATGCATTATTACCGCCTAACTCTAATACGGATTTCTTCAGATATTTTCCGGCCAACTCTCCAACCGATTTTCCGGCACGTTCGCTGCCGGTAAGGGTCACCGCTTTTACGATGTCGTTTGAGATAATGCTTTCCGTTTTATCATGATGAATAATCAGGTTTTGAAATACGCCATCCGGAAAACCGGCCTCTAGCAGTAGTTCTTCAATATGTGTGGCACAACCAAAAACATTGGAGGCATGTTTTAGCAGACCCGTATTCCCTGCAGCGAGGGTGGGAGCTGCAAAACGGAATACCTGCCAAAAAGGGAAGTTCCACGGCATAATGGCAAGAACAGTTCCAATGGGATCGTGACTGACAAAGCTTTCCGATGCATCCGTCTCAATAATTTCATCTGCGAGAAAGCGTTCTGCGTTTTCAGCATAAAAATCACACACCCAAGCGCATTTGTTAATTTCGGCTCTTGCTTCGCTGATCGGCTTACCCATTTCAAGGGTCATGGTCTCAGCATATTTATCCACATTATTTCTGAGTACACCCCCGGCGTTAACCAGCAGTTTGCACCGCTCTTTGATTGGAACGTCCCTCCAGGATTCAAACGCCACCTTCGATTTCTCAAGAATTTCGCTAATTTCCTTATCAGTATGCTCATTGTATGTAGCTAATTCTTTATCGTTGTAGGGATTGATGCTTTTAAATTCCATAGTAAAAGATTGGTTTTAAAAGTTAGAATTAAGTATTTAAATCGACCTAAAAATTATTGTTTCATATTCATTTGAATTCATTTTATCACAATAAAATGCGAATGAATCTGTCTGTATTTTACCAGGTTACCTTCAATTCGTTAATCATTGAAAAGTTTAAATTTACAATGAATTAATCAATGAATGTGGATCACATTATTTTAACCGCAAGCTTTTATCATTTCTTCTTCCATGATGCCAAGGCCCTTAGCGAGAAGTGGGTCGGAAATTATAAGTAGAGATAATATCTGAGAGACATTTTATTGAGTAACGGCACTCAATAAAGCAAGTCCATGCTCTGAGCAGGGTTTCACAATTTTGCCTGCGACCTTGCTATTTGATTGCATGGAGTCTCCATTTTTAACAAACTCGACAGAAGGAAAAGCTAATTGAAGACGTCACTGTAGCTAAGTTAATACTCCTACTCCGTCGGCTAAAACTGCCTGTTTAAGGTATAGAAGCTTCTCAGAATTACTTTTAAAAAAGTTCATTTAATATCTGCTTCACTGTATTTAATTCTTATTTGAAAGAGTCGAATGTTTTTTCAAAGCCGGACCTGCACTTTGTGAAGTATTTTATATATATAATGAAAATAAGCTTCAGATGGTTTCCTGTGACAATTTTCTTTTCAAAGGCAAGGCATTGAATGGGCAGTGATTTAATATTTATCAGTTTTTCATTCAAAAATTAAATAGAATGATCATTTAAAGACGAATAGGCAATATTGAAATATTTGCATAAACGATCTAAAGATGATATTAATACCTTTTTATCCTAAATAATAGTAAATTCATGGAAAAGTCAATCAAATTAAATAGAGGGAGCTATAATGGCTGAAATCAAATTAAATTCAACGTCAATCACATTAAAAGAGATAACGGGTACAGAAGGTGAAAAAGCTTTTGATATTGGATCGTTAAGAAATGAAACCGGATATGTCACACTTGATTATGGATTAAAAAATACAGCGGTTACAAAAAGTGAAATCACTTTTTTAGATGGAGAGGAGGGAGTTCTTCGTTACAGGGGATATCCAATTGAACAACTGGCTGAACAAGCTTCATTTATGGAAGTTGCCTACTTATTAATATATGGAGAACTGCCGACATCGGAGCAGTACGAGGAATTTGAACATTCAGTAACCACTCATACGCTGATTCATGAGGATATGAAAAAGTTTTTTGAGGGATACCCACAGCGAGCACATCCGATGGGAGTATTGGGCTCGATGATAGGGGCATTGTCTTCCTTTTATCCTGATGTTTTGAATCCAGACCAGAGCCAGAAAGATATGGACAGGACGATTCATCGGCTTCTTGCTAAAAGTGCGACCATTGCTGCCTGGTCGTATAAGAATAGTATAGGTCATCCCGTAATGTATCCTCAAAACAGGCTCGATTATAGTGCCAATCTGTTATATATGATGTTTGGCATGCCCACTGAAGAGTATGAATTGAATGACAAAACCGTATCTGCACTAAATAAACTACTGATCCTTCATGCCGATCATGAGCAAAACTGTTCAACATCAACTGTGCGGGTTGTGGGATCATCTCAGGCTAATTTGTATGCTGCAGCATCTGCCGGAGTTATGGCGTTGTGGGGACCACTCCATGGTGGAGCTAATCAGGCTGTTATAGAGATGCTTCAACAAATTTATGATGATGGGGGAGCCAGTAAGCAAAATGTTGACAAGTGGCTGGATCGGTTTAAGGATAAAGAGTCGGGACAGCGATTGATGGGATTTGGTCACAGAGTTTATAAAAACTTTGATCCGCGGGCAACCATCATCAAAAAAGCAGCGGATGATGTATTTGAAGATCTAAAAGTGAATGATCCATTGCTTGATATCGCCAAACAGCTGGAAGAATTTGCATTAAATGATGACTATTTCATTGAAAAAAAGTTGTACCCAAACGTAGATTACTATTCAGGGTTACTGTATCGAGCCATGGGAATCCCAACGGAGATGTTTACCGTGATGTTTGCACTGGGAAGAATGCCGGGTTGGATTGCGAACTGGAAAGAGATGACAGAAGAGAAGCAGCCCATAACACGTCCGCGCCAAATTTACACCGGTAAAAACCGGCGTGAATTTATTGAAATGGAGGATAGAAATTAACTCCTCCATCACAATATTTTCTTATAAATAGGGATAGAGGATTAATTTGTTTCTTCGTATTCAAATATATCTTCTATCCTCTTATTAAATAGGTGTGCGATTTTAAAGGCCTAAATACTATCGTACATCATAGATATCAGCATCGTAAACCTTCACATCTGACCAAAGATGCTCATAAGTATCAATAAATTCTAAATGGTCGGGATGCTCGTCATACACTATATAATCTTCCATGGTTTCAAACCAGGTATATATAGCGTAGGCGTATGAATGGTCTGTAACATCACGTTCCTCGGTTCCGGCCGGTATTCCTGTTTCTGAACGATAAATAGAAGGTATTTCCAAGAGTAGTGTTAAACCTTCTTCGAACTGTTCTCTCTCTTCTTCAGTAACATCGTCATGCATGTAGAAAAAGACAGTATGTTGCAACATGCCAACACTGGATTCAGCTTGACTACTCATATCAGACTGACTGCTATCGGATTGATTATTGTCGGGCTGGCAGGCCGCCGCAAAAAATATTAATAGGGATAAAGTGGCAAGTTGTTGCAAAGAATTCATTTTATTTAGTATTGAGTTAGAGGTAATACAGGCTTAATTTTTTTTGTAATCTCCAAAATACACGCAATTACTCAATTTTCAATGCAGGATCGAAATTAATCTAATTTGCAACCTCTGGGACCCGGAGTGAGTTTGAAATCCTTGGAAATTATCTAAAAGTCTTTAAGATATGTTATAAAAATATAGACAACATTTTATATTCTGACATGGTAAATCGTATTTAATATTCCCTTCAATAATGCCATTTATCTAAATTCTAATAAATAGAGTTTTTTTGATTATAAATTTTCAGGTAAAATCTCAGAATTGAAAATAGTATTGGATCTGTTCAAGTTCGTTTCGTGCTCCTCTTTTTTCCAATGAGTTTTTTATATAATCCAAGTAACTGAACCCGTCAAGGGTGTCGTAGAATGAAACTGAACTTAAGGGTAAATTATCTCGGATTAAGAAAGGATATTGAGCTAAAATTTCAGCTGGAATGTCAGGAACCACAACATCTACTCCTTCCGGGCTATGGAAAAACCACCAAAGAGTGTTGTTATCATGCTCTTCTGAAAAATAAAGATTTTTACGTGTGTACTTTCTGTCAAATGAGTAGGTAAGGTTGAATAGATTGCCATTTTCAACTGAAAATGTATAATCCGGTAAATGAATAGCTGATGGTACAGAGGTGCCGACTTTACGGTAATTTACTCGCTCATGAGGCTGACAACAAAGTACCTGTCCAATCTCAGCAAACACAGTATAGTAGGCAAATTCATCTGTGTACCCGAGTGTCAGATTATCATCCGTATTATAATGATTAGAATTCACCAAGTATTCAGAACTGGAAAGAATGTAATTTTTCCCGGAATTACCGGGCTCTAAATTCCCGTGAATATAAGCGTGCGTAACCGGTTTGTTAATCGTCACAGGGATTAGGGGGGTAAAGGATTCGTATTCAACTACAAGAGAGTCGCCAACCTTTACATCTCGTAACCAACTGTATATTGGGTCTGATCCAATATAGGAGGTAATAAAAACATCAATTGGTTCCTCGCGCAGGTTCATGTCAGCTATAAAGGTTGAGCCGTCAAATGATTGCGGATCATAGTCGAGCCAATTATTAAAATTGGCATAACCATCAGAAAACCCAATTGAAGACCATGGCTCATCACTTCCGTGATAATTTTTGAGAGTAATTGTGGCCTTGCCAACAGGATCGGGAAAGGGAATGTGGTTTGATGTCTCCTCATTTTGAATATATGAGCTTCCGGCCGGGATTGCCATATATGTCTTAATATTATGCAGTAAATGTGTCTCATTTCCAATTTCAAAAGTTGCCACACTTAGTTCTGTTAACATGATTAAATTATTTGAAATGCCTTTAAATTCAATAATCCCGCTAGTCGCATCCGGTTTGACTACATCCAGCAACTTACCGTTCTGATTCGAAATGAAAACCCATCTTTCCACATGCTCAGGGCTGTCATTTGAAAAACTGTCAGTTCTTAATAAAACCTCATCCTCTGCTTTATTTAAGTCACAAGAAGACATTGTAAAAACAAATATCATCAGAAATAAATAGCGGGGATTATACATTTTATTTGAGGTTAAAATTTTCCTTAAAATTCCGAAGAAATAACATTATTCTCGCCCTTCTGAACGGTATGCATTAAAGTTTTCATTTATAACTTTATCATTTAGTTGTCTTTAATCCCATAGCCGTAAAAACCGTATCAACAGGTTCCCACAATTCAATTTTGTTTCCCTCTTCATCCATGATGTGGACAAACTTTCCATAGTCAAATACTTCTATACTATCCAGAACAGTTACACCATCTTTCTTTAATTTTTCAACGAGGCCTTCGATGTTCTGAACCCGGTAATTGATCATAAACTCCTTTTCAGAAGGAGCAAAGTATTCACTTCCATGTTTAAACGGACTCCATTGCAGATAGTTTATTTCATCGGGCCGATTTGTATTTCTAAACTCAAAACTCGAACCCCATTCGTTTACTTCAAGCCCCAGATGTTTTGAATACCATTCTTTTGATTCTTTCGGATTTTCCGAAAAAAAGAATATGCCACCAATACCGGTCACTTTGGGTGTGACTTCAGCCGTAGAATCGGAATTTTTTTGATGTTTTTTCTCGTTTTTCATATTCCTAAGTTAAAATTATTAATAGTGGAATCTGTCTTCAATTAAAGAACTGTATAAAAAATGTGATAATAACTGTTTATAGAAGTGAAGTGGGAAAACCCAAAATTAATCATCCGGGAACACTTTATTCTTCCTCTTCTCCATCTCATTTGCTATAACGCGACCATTCTCGTCCTGAGTTTTTAATTTCTCAATTATATTTTGATAACTCTCTTCATCCCTATCCTGACTTAGTTTAAAGACATTATCCATCTCAATCACATCAATTTCAAAAGCCACAATTGCCTTCATTACTTTTTGTTTATAATCAGATGGTATATTGTCAAAAAACGTAGAGGATTGTTTATTATATCCTTCAAAATGAAGTGTTGTTTTACGAAGAATCTCTTCCAATCCTTGATCATCCAGAAACCTGATAATGCCTTTTGCATACACACTCATATAGTTCCAGGTAGAAGCCAGGTGAGGGTTACTATACCAAGTAGCGCTCACATAGGTGTGACATCCGGAGAAAACGACAAGTACATTTTCATTTTGTTTAAATGCTTTATAATGGTCGGTGTTTCTCATGATATGACCACTCAACACTTTACGGCCATCTTTTTCTTCAATAAAAACCGGCACCTGTGTAGCAACAGGTTTGTTTTCTGAATCACATCCGGAAACAAATGCAAACGGATGTTGATCAATGAATTCTTTGATTATCTGATCATCTTGCTCTTTGTAATAGGGAAGATTGTACATTTAGGTATCGTTTGTTGTTTTGCCTTTTAATTTCAAACCGACCAATTTAAAATCACTTCTTTCATGTGCCATAACGAGTCTTTATTTGATAATTTCTATTTACTTTGATTTTTAAACATGACAATTTAGAAGTAGGATAGAGTCCCCACTGTAATTGGAGCTGATGCAAATCTTTCCTTAGCTAACGGTTTGCCGTACAGTCTGCTCATCATAGCAATTTGTCCAACATGAGTCAGAATATCGGAAAGGGGTCCTTGAATCAAACGTTTTGCATATTCTGTATCCAGATTCTTTTCGATGAGTACGATATCAAATTTTTCTAACTCAGTATTAAATCTTTCTACTTCCTGTATAAAACTTAGATTTTCCGGTTGAACTTTATTGTCTTTTGTATCCAGAATAAACTCTCTGGTGGCTTTAAGCACTTCGTAAATATGGTTCACAATTTCTAAGGGAGTTCTTGACCCATGACCTAAATTAAAACAGCCAAATTCATCGGCTGAACTACTTACGGATTTTTGAAATCGATAAGCGATTGTAGCTAAAGTATGTCTTAAAAATTCATTATTCGTATTGCCCATTAAACTTTTATTCCATTACGGTTGATGTAATAATTTATGGAATGTACTTATTTATTAGTTCTTTTGGGATGTTAGTGTAAATGCTCTGAACACTCCTCATAAGACACCGGAGTCGGTCGATACAATTACTTCCGTTTTAAAATCGGGAAAAAATCCTAACAAGATTGGCTTAGATAAAACCGTATCTAATTATAGAATCAAATTTTTTTATTCTATAAACTTATAAAGGTAGGGTGAGCGATGAGCTTTACCGGTTTTCTTCTTGCCAATTCGCTTTAAGTGTCCCGATAACATCATTTTTCTATGAAAACTGGTACGGTTTAATTCCCTGTCTAAAATTGATTCATGCAATCCTTGTAGTTCAGCCATCGTAAAAGTATCGGATAGCAAATTCAGGCCTACGGCTTCACGATTGATATTCTTTTTCAGATGTTCATGTGCTTTTTGATAGATATCTTCATGATCCAATATTAATGGGGGAAGTTCATTAATATCGATCCATTTACAACTGTCAGAAAGAGGATCTGCGACCGGTTCTGCTTTTTTAAAATCAACAAGTGCATAATAGCTGACCGATATAAATCTTTGCAGCAAAAAATGATTTTTATTGAATGAAACTCCATTATTCTCAAGTACCGTTTTCATAGGAGTTGGGTCTGATCTATTAAGATTCCCAAATGTATGAAATTGATTCAGATAAATATCCGTTAACCCGGTTCGTTCATTTAAAACCCGTTTGGCGGCATCATCCAGCGCTTCATCTCTTTTAATAAAACCACCCGGAAGTGCAAACAGACCGGTTTTTTTATACTCTAAAATCAATATTTTTAACTCTTTATCGTGATATCCAAATATCACACAATCAATCGCAATGCCCGGCATAAATTGATTCCAATCTGGTCCAGACTGTGGTTTATTAGTATTTTTTAAATTCATTACTACTTTTTCATTTACAACTACTTTCGGATTAACATTTTTTTATAATACTGAATTTGTTGCGTATAGGTAAATGTACTATTATTGTTACAATGTGTAACAATAAATTTGACGGATTATTCTTATAAATTAAAGAACGATTCAATTTGCCGGATTTATTCTGTGAAAATTAAATTAAAAGGAGAAAAGTATATGGTTAGGGTAATTAGAAAATTTATGATCGTACTGTTCCTGGGAGTATTGATTCCTGTTCAGATATCTGCACAGGAGGCATTATGGGGTGGAGCCTCGATTACATCCCCTGAATTTCATGATGATCATCGGGTGACCTTCAGGATTCAGGCACCGGAAGCAAATAGTGTATTGCTGTCGGGGGATTGGATTTCTGAAAATGTAAATCTTACAAAGGATGAAGAGGGAATATGGACCTATACGACAGATGTAATGCCATCTAATCTGTATACATACTTTTTTCTCGTAGATGGTATAAGAGTCAATGATCCGAGTAATGTACATATGGTTAGGGATGTAGCATCAATATTTAATGTATTTATCGTCTATGACGGTCAAGGCGATTTTTATCGTGTAAATGATGTGCCACACGGAACAGTAACCCGCAGATGGTATTACTCAACAGGGAATGAGATGGATCGAAGAATTACCATTTACACTCCGCCCGGATATGAGGCCGGTTCGGATCAATACCCGGTACTGTATCTGATGCACGGTATGGGAGGAGATGAAGAAGCATGGATCGCATTGGGACGAACCGCACAAATCATGGATAATCTGATTGCAAGCGGTGATGCAGTTCCAATGATTGTAGTGATGCCAAACGGAAACGTTTCTCAACAAGCAGCTCCAGGAGAGTCAGCATTGGGTTTATACCAGCCCAGTTTCCGACTGCCGAACACAATGGATGGATTGATGGAAGAGACGTTTGTAGATATCATTCAATTTGTTGAAGAGAACTATAGGGTTGTACCGGAAAAGGAGTCACGAGCTATTGCAGGACTTTCTATGGGTGGTTTTCATTCTCTTCACACATCAAGATATCATGCTGATACTTTTGAGTATGTCGGACTGTTTTCGCCGGCAATTATGCCAAATGAGAATGTCACGTCAAATGTTTATGAAGACATTGATGGTACATTGAGGCAGCAGATGGAGGACGGATACAGTTTATATTGGATTGGAATCGGGGAGACGGATTTTCTTTTTCAGCAAGTTGTAGATTTTAGGGAGCGTTTGGATGAAATTGGGATGACTTATGAGTACTATGAATCAGAAGGTGGGCATACATGGAAAAACTGGCGTGAATATTTGACCATGTTTGTGCCAAGATTATTCAATTAACCGGTAATAAATAGAAATCCGATGAAGATTAAACTACTTGCCTTATCCGCATTTTTCCTGATTCTTGTTACGGGTTGTTCACAAAATATCATCGAAAATGAAATTAATACGAATCATTTCACTATCACCGGATTCTATGACTCTGAAACGGGGATTTATTCGTATAAAGGAATACCTTTTGCTGAAGCACCAACGGGTGAGAATCGATGGCGTCCGCCAGTTCCTTTAACTGCATCAGTTGCAACTTTGGATGGTAGCGAATATGGCCCAATATGCATGCAGGGTGAGCCGACTCCATTTTCGATGTGGACTCAGGAATTTATCGCGCCGGCCGGAAATATGAGTGAAGATTGTCTGAACTTAAATATCTGGACGCAGGAGGGATCTGTTGATGATAAACGTCCGGTGCTGGTGTTTATTCACGGTGGTGGATTCAGCAGCGGATCTAATTCAGTTCCGGTATATGATGGGACCAGAATGGCTCAAAAAGGGGTTGTTTTTGTATCAATAAACTATCGATTGGGGGTATTTGGTTTCTTTTCTCACCCGGAATTGGGACAAGAATCTGAACATTCTGTATCCGGTAATTATGGATTAATGGATCAGATTGCAGCATTGCAGTGGATTCAGGAAAATATTCACCATTTTGGCGGAGATCCGGAAAATGTAACAATAGCAGGCCAGTCTGCAGGGGCATTTAGCGTTCATTATTTGGTTTCTACTCCAAAAACAAAGGGACTATTTCACAAAGCCATTGCTGAAAGCGGTGCAGCTATATTTCCCAGAAATAATATATCCGGCACCACTGATCTTGATTGGTCTGAGGAGCAAGGGTTAACGGTCCAAAATCAACTGGGTGCAGACTCATTGGAGGAACTCAGATTACTGGATGCGGAACAATTATTGAACGTACAAGCCCGGTTTTCTCCCATCATAGATGGCTACCTATTTCCGGCACCGATTTATCAACTCTATACTGACGGTGTATATAATGATGTACCGGTCTTAATGGGTTGGAATGCAAATGAGGGGAACTTCAGTGGGGCAATTCAGAGTGCTGATGAGTTTAAAAATACAATAGAGGCACAGTATGGAGAATATTCCAATCAAATTTTAACGCATTTCCCGGCCGGGAATGATGAGATTGCAGCTGAATCTCAGGTTGAACTTGGCAGTTTATCGATATTTGGCCTTCAACTTTGGAAATGGGCGAATATGCAGATTGAAAATGACGGGTCAGATATTTTCATGTATCACTTCACAAAGGAGGTGCCATACAATGAAAATCAAAGACCATATGGGGCATTTCATACCGGTGAGGTACCCTATGCTTATCACACCCTCGATATGAGTGACCGGCCGTGGACTGATTCAGATCGGTACTTATCGGATGTGATGTCTGATTATTGGGTAAACTTTGCCAAAAACGGAGATCCGAATGAAACAGGATTGCCACAGTGGGAACCATTTACGACTGATGCATATCAAACAATCATCTTGGGTGAAGAGATAAGAATGGCCACAATTCCCTCTCTGGAACGATTGAAAATATTGGATAAATATCATACAGATAAATTAAAGGGAATTTTGAGTAATTGATTGATACGGAAGTACATTCATCTATTTGATATTTACCCTTTTACTGCTGAAGTTCGCAATATCCGTGTAGCCCAGATTCTAATATCATCCAGAATCACATAAATGGATGGCAAAACAAGCAGTGTAATGATGGTTGAGAATGTGAGTCCGCCAACAATGGCACGGGCCATTGGGAAGTAGGGAGGGCCACCACCGCCGATTTGAGTGGTACCGAAACAGAGAGGTAGCAATCCGAGAACCGTCGTACCTGCTGTCATTAAAATAGGCCGCATACGATCTTTGCCGCCTTGGATCACAGCATCACGTCGAGACAACCCTTCACTTCTGAGGTGATTGATATGGTCGACCAATACAATTCCGTTATTCACTACAATACCCATCAGAATCAGAATGCCGATGAATGCCATCAGATCAAATGTAGTGCCTGTAATAAAGAAAAACCAAAAGATACCGATCACACCAAAAAAGATGCATGAAATTACGCTGGTTGGATAGAGTAACGATTCGAAAAGTGAAGCCATAATCAGATAAATCAGGAAAAAAGCAATTCCGATATTAAATAGCATGGTATTCATGGCATCCATATCGTTTCCGAAACTACGGCCGTAACTCCATGTGTAACCGGTGGGATAGACCATTTGATCCATCACCTTTGAAATCTCAATCCGGGCGTCATCAGAAGTGATATCCTGCAAATTAATCGCTATACCAAGTGATGTTCTGCGGTTTTCGCGGAAAATCCGGCCGGCCCCGGCCTGTTGATTGATATCGGCAATGGAAGCCAGTTTTACAGTTTGATTGTCGGCAAATGAAATAGGCAGGTTTCTCAGATCATCGATGGTCTGTCTGTTCACATCCCTGAATGCCAGAATTACGTCGATCTCACCCTCTACACCACGGATGCGCTGAATGGTCTGACCTCGCATGGCACCGGAAACCATATTTGCAACAGCAGAGGAGGTAAGCCCCAAATTTCGGGCACGATCATGATCTACTGTGAGGCGTATTTCATCATTTCCTGATTCGGCCTCCGAACGCACATCGGCAAAACCTTCAACCTGACCAAGTCGCCAGGCCACTTGTTCGGCCAGCTCTTCAAGCACCTGCATCGACTCTCCTTGCACAAACACCCGTACCTGCTCCG
>TARA_R100001143_G_scaffold63507_2_pt1 | contig 30192 bp, 29 predicted proteins | sample TARA_R100001143 | Tara Oceans TARA_R100001143 (sample SAMEA2621300) | marine metagenome | biome: marine biome (ENVO:00000447); feature: mesopelagic zone (ENVO:00000213); material: "saline water (ENVO:00002010), including plankton (ENVO:xxxxxxxx)" | depth 800 m | reverse complement strand
CCGGCTTCCGGCGGCAGATACAGGCTGCGCGGCGCATCGCCAAACATGCCGCCCCCCTGATCCGAAACACCGCCCGCCAGGACCCAGCGAGTCATGCGATAGGCCAGGGTTGCCTTACCGATCCCCTGTGGCCCACAAACCAGCCAGGCATGGGGAAATCGCCCCGACTCCCAAGCCGACGCAACCGTGGTTTCCGCGTCTGTATGCCCAAACAGGTCCGGATTTCGGCGCGGCGCATAGGGGTCGATTTCATCCTCATCGACCGGCTTTTTCATAACGCCTGATCCTGGGACAACAACCGATGAGACACCGCGATTTCAATATCCCGGGCAATGGCATCAACGGTCTGGTCCGCTTGAATTACCGCGATGCGATCTGGTTCCAGGCGTGCGATATCCAAAAAGGCCTCCCGCAGTGCCACATGAAAATCCAGGCCCAGCTTCTCAAACCGATCCGGCCCGCCGCGACTGCCCGCGCGCATCAGGCCGGTATTGGCATCAATATCCAACAGCAGGGTCAGGTCGGGCCGAAACGCATCCAAAACAAGCGCATCCAGTGTTTCCACCCAATCACGGCCCAAAGACTTGGTATACCCCTGATAAGCCATGGTCGAATCCGTGAAGCGATCACAAACCACCCATGCCCCAGAGGCCAAAGCAGGCTCAATCAATCGCGTCACATGATCCCGGCGGGCGGCATACATCAATAATGCTTCACTGATTGGATTCCATCGATCCCCAGCCCCAGAAACGACCAGTTCGCGGATCGCCTGTGCCCCAGGGGTTCCGCCGGGCTCTCGCGTTTGGATGACTTCCAATCCACGTTTGCGCAGATGGCTTACCAGCAATTCACATTGCGTGGACTTGCCCGCACCCTCGCCGCCTTCCAGGGAAATGAATTTTCCACGTAAGGGCTCAGGCGTATTTATCACTGACCGGACTCACCAAACACAAGATATTGAACGGCCGATTGCAGCCGTCCGAACGATCCCAGACGCTCAACGGGTTCCCCTGCGACGACAGGCACGGTGATCGTGTCCAGGCCGGGTGCAGATACCACCAGTTCGCCCTGCACACTGCCGGGTTCAATCGGGGCGGCAATCGGTTCCTGGGTTTTCAGCGTGACCTGCAACTGATCCCGCACGGCACGGCGCATCACGATTGACACAGGCTCCTGCACGATCAAGGGCACGCGGGCTTCCGTCCCCAGCCAGACGGTCGCATCAGCAACAGTTTCCCCGGCGGCGAATAACGGGAATGTGCCGAATTCACGGAATCCCCAATCCAGAATACGCTCTGGCTCCTGAGCCCGTTCGCGGGTGGACTCCAATCCATTGACGACAACAATCAACCGCTGTCCGTTGCGCACCGCAGAAGCCGTCAGGCCATAGCCCGCAGCCTCCGTATGGCCGGTCTTCAAGCCATCCACCCCGACATCACGATACAGAAGTGGGTTTCGGTTCTGTTGGGTAATGTCCGAAAAGGTGAATTCCGTCTCGGAATAGAAATGGTAATATTCCGGGAAGTTCCGGATCAAGGCGGCCGCCAGGGTCGCCAGGTCGCGCGCCGTCGTATAATGCTCTGGATCCGGCAGGCCACTGGCATTTTTAAAATTCGTATGCGTCATGCCCAATTCGCGGGCCTTGTCTGTCATCTTGCGGGCAAAGGCTTCTTCACTGCCCGACAGACCTTCCGCCATGACAATCGTTGCATCATTGCCGGACTGAACAATGATTCCCCGCAACAGATCTTCGACCCGCACCCTTGTATCGACCCGTACGAACATCTTGGACCCGCCCGTTTCCCAGGCCTTCTTGCTGACAGAAAATGTATCGTCCAGAGACAAGGTCCCATTCTTCAGCTGTTCAAAGGCCAGATAGGCAGTCATCAGCTTGGTCATGGAGGAGGGATACATTTCCTCGTCTTCATTTTTGCCCGACAGCACTGTGCCCGTCTTGAAGTCGACCAAAATCATCTGTTTGGCTTTGGTATCAAGCTCATAGACATTGCTTTGTGCAGCGCTTGGCTGCACCGACATGCCAATCAGAAACCCGACAGACAGAAAAAGCGCGGCGAATGATATTTTGGCGAGGCGCGAGAACATTATTCCTCCAAAGGTTAACAATCGGCAAGCTGTTGACATCGGCATGGGCTGCCCGTGATCTTTTACGGGCCCCTAAAATGGGCGATGCCCCTAGTGTGCCCAAGCACAAAGGCAAAATCCAGGCACGATCCAGACAAAATAACGTCTATTTCTTCGGCACGACAATTGCCGCATCCGTATAACCTGCCTGAATAACAGCAACCAACAAGGATTCCAGCCTGTCATCATCTGCCAAGGGGCCGATCCGCACCCGGAACAACGGCGTTTCCGACCGCGTGATCTCTTCCACAATGACCGGCCCCAGATAGCCCAGCATGGAGCGCGCCCGATTGGCATTGTCATACTGACCAAAGGCTCCGGCCTGAATAAAGACATGCGGATTGGGCTCTACCGGCATCTGTTCCACTGTACCGCTGTCTAGGGATTGTTCAACAATTGCAGGACGTTCCCCCGGGTCGGCGGGGGCCTGGGGTGCACTGGCAACCTGACTGGGTTCTGATACGGCAACGCCTGGCGGTGGGGCCAAATCCTCACCACTGACCTGGGCGGTTGGGGCTGCGGCCGGGGTAGGAGATTCCGGTCCACTGGACACAATCGGGGTCATGGTGTTGTTTGCCACGGCACCGCCGCCATTCAGCATCGCCACCAATTGACGGCTTTCCTGCTCCAGCATTTCAACACGGACCAGGGTTGTCCCCTTGCGCTCAAACCCCAGCAGTTGGGCGGCGCGGCGGGACATATCAATAATACGGCTGTGTGCAAAAGGCCCCCGATCATTCACAATCACCTTGATCGAGCGCCCGTTTTCCAGGTTCGTCACCCGCACCATAGAAGGAATTGGCAGGGTACGGTGTGCGGCAGACACCCTGTTTTCATAAAAGGTGGCCCCGTTGGCCGTGGGCTTGCCATCAAATCCGGGCCCATACCAGGAGGCGATCCCTTCCTCCGTATAGGTGAAATCTTCCTTGGGATAATACCAGATCCCCCCAACCTGATAGGGATTGCCAATCTTATAGCGACTGCCCAGATCCGGCATATTAGGATCGCTGGGCGGGCGCGTGACAGTTCCATTCACCTGCTTTGACGCCTCAGACAGGAATTGCATTTCAGCACATCCGCCAAGCCCAATCAGAAGGATGGCAAGCACTGAAATGCGCCCCGCAAAGCGCCCTACCCCTAACAGCCGTGACATCCTGGTGCCCCCATGATCCGACATGCTTTCGTCTCCCCCTATCGCTTCCGCAGGTCCGACAATAAATCCTGCGTAGGATATCCGTCTGGCGGCAGGCCATTGGCCTTTTGATAGGCCTTGACCGCAGCGCGGGTCATTGGCCCGACCATGCCGTCCGGCTTACCGGTATCAAACCCTGCTGCCGTCAGTAGATACTGCAAGTCCAGCACGTCCGTGCGATATAGGGGCGCATCATCCGCAGGCTTCTGCGCCACAAGCGGCCCCTTCCCGTCCAGCCGATCCGACAAATACCCAACCGCCAGCGCGTAATAGATAGAGCGATTCCAGGTCATGATCGCATTGAAATTCCCATAGACCAGGAAGGCAGGTCCCTTCACCCCGGCCGGCAGCACGATCGCTCCGTCAACATCCGCCTGTGGCAGATCCCGTCCATCGGCACGCCGCACGCCCAATGCCTGCCATTCGGAAATCGGCTTCGGTGCTTTCAGATCAACCAGATCAAGATCAAAACCCTCCGGCAACCGGACTTCCCGACCCCAGGTTTCCGTGTCATCCCAACCGATTTCGGACAGATAATTGGCAGCAGATGAAAAGATATCAGGCAGATTGGTCCAGATATCCTTGTGCCCGTCACCATTGCCATCGACCGCATAGCCGGTAAAGGTTGATGGCATGAACTGTACCTGACCCATGGCCCCTGCCCAGGACCCGTTCATATCCTTCACACCGATATGCCCCTGATCCAGGATGGTCAGCGCATGAAACAGCTCGGCCCGGAAAAATTCGGCCCGACGGTCATCATGGGCCAGGGTCGCGACAGAACTGATCACAGGGAAACCGCCGGTATAATCCCCGAAATTGGTCTCCATCCCCCAGAAGGAAACCAGAAACCGCGGCTGGACACCATATTGCCGGGCGACACGCTGCAGCAGATCTGCATGCGTCACCAACAGCTTCTTGCCGCGTTTAATACGGTCTTCTGTGATAAATGAATCCAGATATCCCCAGAATGTCCGGGTAAATTCCGGCTGACGTTTATCCAGTTCCAGCACGCGCTCAATCGGCGCAATCCCATTCAGGGCCGCATCCAGGGTCGATTGCTTAAGCCCGCGCGCCAGCCCTTCAGCCTTCACCCCTTCCAGCCAGACTGAGAAAGGGACCGTTTCTGCCGGGACGGTGTCATTTTGCGAAGACGCGGTGTCCTGAGCGAAGCCAGGGGCAACAGCGCCCAGGCCCAGGAACAGGGAAATCGATCCGATGGAGATAAATTTTTTCATGATTGGCTTTTCTGCCTATAATTTCTAGGGACTGTTACGCATACGGCATAGCAGATTGGAACTGCAAGACCCGCTCGCAAGGCCATGTTACTATTGAATCTTCTGAACTGATGCGGCTTTGTGGGGTTACCAAATGCGACGAATCGCCAATTGATAATTGATTGCCCCCGCAGGCTGGTATAACTCACAGTGTCCAAACACGATCACAGCGACAGGAACAGCACCCGCAGATGAGCGGCCAAGAAGACCATACCGACAGCGATGCGGAACGGCGAACATTCCAGGCCTATATCGATGAAAGCGGGCGCATATCGATGGCCCGGGGAAATGCAGATCGGTGGTTGGGCTCTAGTCTGGAAGACCTGGAAGGCCATTCCATTGTTGAATACGCCGCCGAGGAATCGCAATTCGCGGTCAGTGAGATTTTGGTCCATGCGGCGTTGCGGGAATTTATGCCGCCCAGCATTTTTTTCATGCGCGATGGTCGAACCGGCTCTGTCAGTGGCTTTGAAGTAACGGGAAAGCCCCAGAATTTTAACGACCTCTATCGGCTGAATTTCGTGCAGGACCCCCGCATGGAATATGGCCCCCAATCCAAGAATTCGCGCACCGGCTTTGTTGGCGCGGTGCAACGGGCAATCAACAGCGCCGCCCAGGAAGAGACTGACATCGACATGACATTTGTCGATATCGGTGATGTGGGACGCCTGGGATCCCTGTCCGGCATGGATGCGGAAGGGATGCGCCGTTTTACCGATCGCATCGAATCCCGGTTGAAGGCCGAAAGCCTGGGCGGCGATTCTCTGGGGCGCGTGGATCGCGGAAAATATGGACTGGTCCACAATCGCGATGCGGATTTATCCAGTCTGCGCACCGAAATCGAATCCTATGTCAAAGACATCGATCCGGAAGGCATGGCTCTTGCTATTGGCACCTCAACGGTGGCTTTGGACGCAGAGACGATGGAAACGGATGCAATACGCACGGCCTTGGAACATGCCGTCGATCAATTTGCCGATACAGGAATCGATTCCGTCATCTTTGATACCCTGGCGGACAGTCAGGCGTCCTATCTGGATTTGCGGGAAACCCGCATGACGCTGCTGAACCGGTGTCTGGCCGATGATGTTTTGACCTGTGCTTTCGTGCCGGTCTGTAATATCGCGAATTGGACCGTGCATCATCTGATCGCGGAATTCCGGGCCAATCTGGATGATGATGGTTTGGGGGCTGCGGAGATTCTGAAGCTGACCAATGATGACGTGGACCTGCGGACCCAGGTCGATATTGCCCAGTGCCGGTACATTCTGACCCATCCGGATGTTGATTCCATCAGTGTCGCGGTGAATGTCGCCATTCATTCGCTGCTGGATATCAATGTGATCGGCATGCTGTTGGATTTCCGAAGCCGGGCCCCGCAACGCCGCGTTGTCCTGCGCTTGTCAGGTTTGGATCAGATTCCCTGGGAAAAGGTTCAGGCGCTCAATATCCTGCGCCGGGCTGGATTTTCCATCGCCCTGTATGGCAAGGATGTCGGCGCGGTGACAGCAGAGAAACTGAAATCCCTGCCCGCCGACTATATCATGCTGGATCCCAGCTTCGTGACCAATCTGGACCAGTTAAAGCGGGGCCTTGGCATGCTGGCAGGCATGGTCAATCGCTGTGCCGAACATGATATCTCCATCGTTTTTGATGGCGTCCTGGAATCCGCCGCTGCCCGGATGTTGTCAAAAATAGACGGCGCATTGTGCAGCGGCCCCTATTTTGGCGATCCCGTCGAAAGCCTGGAAGACCTGAAACTGCCCATTCAGACACAGTAGCGCACAGAATGTGACAATTTCTGTGATCCAGGCTTGATAGATCACTCCCGATAATGCTAATCACCGCCACCTGATGGGCAGCTCACCCCTCAGAACAGCGGACAGGTGGCCGAGCGGTTGAAGGCTCTAGTCTTGAAAACTAGCGTGCGGGAAACCGTACCGTGGGTTCGAATCCCACCCTGTCCGCCATATTTTTTTTGCGGGTCGCCGCCCACCAACCCAACTCGCTTGGCTTCGGCTTCAGACTTCGTCTCTCACCCTCCTCCATTCTCTAATCTTTCCCAATCATGATGATACCCCAAGACATGGTTCGGTATCGATACTCATATTCCCTCCCCCAACATCAGTCCAATGTCGCCAGCATTGCTTTTTCGAAGGGGCGCAGTTGGTCTGCGTTGCCGGTCTGGACCAGATTGGCCCAGTCGGGGTTGCTGATCAGGGCGCGGCCGACGGCGATTAGGTCGAATTCGTCGTCGCTCATCCGCTGGACAAGGTCGTCCAGACTGGCAATGGGGGCACCGGTGGAATTTCCCCGGATCTGGCCAAAGAAATCTTCCCCGCCCAGGCTGACGGAGCCAACACTGATGGTTGGTACGCCGGTAAGCTTGCGGGTCCAACCGGCCAGGTTCAGGTCCGATCCTTCAAATTCAGATTGCCAGAAACGACGGGTTGAGGCGTGGAACACATCAACGCCCGCATCGGCCAAGGGGGTCAGGAGCGATTCAAGCTCCTTTGGTGTTTCGGCCAGTCTGGCGTCATAATCCTGACCCTTCCATTGGGAGAAACGGAAGATCAGGGGGAAATTCGGACCCAAGGCCGAACGCACTGCGGCAATAACTTCTGTGGCAAAGCGCGTGCGGGCGACGGCATCGCCGCCATAGGCATCGGTGCGTTTATTCGTGCCAGACCACAGGAATTCATCGATCAGATAGCCATGCGCGCCATGCAGTTCCACCGCATCAAAGCCAATCTCCTTGGCCGCGCCCGCTGCCGTGGCAAAGGCATCGATTGTGTCGGCAATATCCACCTCAGTCATCGCCTTGCTGCCGGGCACAGTCGCAGACGGCCCTTCTGTGTGAGCGTCTGGATACGGGCCCGTGCCCGCCTGGCGCGCCAATCCCTGATGCCACAATTGCGGTGCAATCCGACCGCCCTCAGCGTGAACGGCAGAAACCACTCTGCGCCATCCCTCCAGACTTTCCGGGTCATGGAAGTTAGGAATGCCGGACTCGTTAGACGCCGCCTGGCGATTGATTGTGGTGCCTTCCGTTATGATCAGCCCCACGCCCCCTTCGGCGCGACGACGGTAATAGTCCGCCACAGCCGCGCCAGGAACCCCATTCGGGCTCAACTTGCGCGTCATCGGGGCCATCACGATCCGGTTCTTCAGCTCCAAGCCATTCAAGGTCAATGGGCGGAACAGGATATCCGTGCTCAAGGGAAGGCTGTGGTCCATTTTACATCTCCAAAATTTTCAGAAGGCCCCATAGGCGTCGTTCCATAAGTGGCCCCCTTGCAGACAATCACAATGCATGCACCGCCGGATTAAATGTCAGAGGTCTTATGCTGAAAATGCACGAATTTCCTAAATGATTTGCCATTACCATTGCCACCCGGACAGGACAGGCGACACGATTAATGGAACAAAACGGCGCGGGTCGATATCACAGGCTCGATAGTTCAATCATTATGGATTTTGATCCTACGACAAAAAATATCCATCATAACAACCAACCTTGATAATGCCTCTCAGTCACAATATGGTGCAGCGAAATCTGCAACTGAGGATCATTCGCAATGGAAACTGAAACACAAGCCCCCGCCCCTGCTCCGGAAACCCAGGACCCGCTTCAGGCGACGGGTGCGGATGCCGTCGGGATCGATGGAACAGTTGCGCCGGATGGATCCGTGCCAGAGGGCGCGGTGGATCTGAGCATTTTGGACCGGGCGTACGATTTTCTGCAGGCGGGTGGTCCCGTTGTCATGATCCTGGTTGTGATGTCGGTGATATCGCTGGCGATCATCCTGGTGAAACTGTTGCAGTTCAGAAATGCGCGCTTGAATGACCTGAAGCCCGCAAAGGCCGCTCTGGGATTGTGGCGCGCGGGTCGCGTTGAAGAGGCAATCTCCGTTGCCGGAAAATCCCGAAACCCGGTGGCGCAGGCAATTGCCCGTGGTCTCAGGGGGCATCATCGGGGCCTGCCAGACTCCATGATCCGCGAAGAAGTCATGCGCTATGGCGGTGATGCTCTACAGAATATGCGGGCCTGGTTCCGTCCGCTTGAAGTGATCGCCTCCCTGGCCCCTCTGTTGGGTCTGTTCGGTACGGTTCTGGGCATGATCACCGCCTTCCAACAATTAGAATCAGCAGGAAATCAGGTCAATCCGGCGATCCTGTCCGGTGGTATCTGGGTTGCCCTGCTGACCACTGCGGTCGGTCTGGCCGTGGCCATGCCTGTTGTTGTCATCTTGAATTGGCTGGAACGGCGGGTGGATCGACTGGCGCATAATATGGACAACTATGTCACCCAGCTATTTACACAGGATCTGTCCAAGGATGAGGCCGTACCGGCGTCTGCGGCCAATTCATCCCGCCAACAGCCCAGATTTCATACAGTACCCGCATTGGCAGGAGAATAGGGTCCATGATGTCCGGCACCCCGACATCCTTTGCGACACAGGGTCAGCGTAAACGCCCCATGATCAGCCTGACGCCGTTGATTGATGTCGTCTTCATTCTGTTGGTGTTTTTCATGCTGGCCTCTTCCTTTCTGGATTGGCGTGCGATTGATCTGAATACGCCCAGTGACGCGCGCGGTCGGTCCTCCGCAGAAGGGGCGCTGATGGTTGAATTGCGGCCAGATGGCATTCGCCTTTCTGGGGAACGTATCTCTATGGCGGTGTTGAGTGAGAGAATTTCCGCGCGTGTCGCGAAAAACCCGGAGCAGAAAGTCATCGTAAAGGCCGCGCCCGGCGTTTCATATCAACAGGCCATTGATCTGTTGGACCGCCTTGCGGCCAGCAATGTGGTGGATATGTCCCTGATCCAGAACCAGGGGCAATAAGTCATGCATTTTACCCCGCCCCGCCCAAAGAATGAGGATGACCGCATCCTGCCTTTGATCAATGTTGTGTTTCTGCTGCTGATCTTTTTCATGTTGGCTGGCAGCCTGAGCGCCAGCGATCCCTTCAAGATTGATCCGGCGCACTCCGCCAGCCAGGCCTCTCCTGGGGAAACGGATGTCCAGATTCTGATGGGATCAAACGGTCAGATCGCCTTGGATGGCGTTGTTGTGTCCCCGTCAGAACTGATCGCGACGCTGACGCCGCGCCTTGCGGAAAACCCGGAAATTCTAGTTCGGTTGCGGGCCGATGGCGGCATCAATGCCACGGATGTTATCAGTGTGATGGAAAAGCTCCACAAAATCGGTGTCTCTCGTCTGAAGCTGTTGACGGTTCCTGCCCCTGAAACGGAAGTGGTTCAATGAGCGTACAGTTAGACTCCGCGCCAACCTATTGGATCAAGCCGCATCAATGGTCCCTGGGCCTGTGTCTTGCGGTGGTTCTGCATGCCGGGGTTGCGGGGGCAGTCTTGTGGCAGAACGACCCGCCCCCCGGGGCCGTTAGCGCCGGGACAGGCGGCATCGAAGTATCCCTGGGGCCAATCGGCGGGGCGCCGGGCAGCGCTGTGCCGGTCCAAACGGATGTATCCGAGGCCGAAATGGTTGAGGCCCCTGCAGAATCGGTCCCCCCGCAGGACCCCCCACCCGATGCGCAGACGATAGAACCACCCCCTCCGCCGCAAGAGGTGATTGAAATCGCCGAGGCTGTTGAGGTCGTTGAGGTTGAAGAACTTGTCACCCCGCCGGAACCCGAAGAGGTGATCGAGATCCTATCAGAAGACCTGCCGGTCATGCCAGAAAAGCCTCCGGAACCTGAACGGCCCAAGCCACCGGAAAAGCCGGTTGCTCAAAAGCCGGTCACAGAACAACTGGAAACGCCAAAACCGGTCGAAGCGCCACCGGTACAGACAGCGAAGCCAAGCCCGCTGCAAGAGTCACAAACGGCGGCGGCCCCGGCGGCCGTTTCCGGCAATCAGGGCAAGGCGGGCAATGAAAACAGCCGCGAGGCAGGCAGTGCGGATGCCCAGACCGCTGGTGGTATTCCTGGCAGCACAGCGGATTACATCGCAACACTGCAAGCCTGGTTGGCCCGTCACAAGGAATATCCCAGATCCGCCCAAAAACGGGGCCAGGAAGGAACCGCGCTGCTGTATTTTGTCATCGATCGGAACGGTCAAGTGCTGGAGCACCGACTGCGTGAAAGCTCAGGCTATCGTGTGCTGGACAAGGAAGTGATGGCCATGATCGAACGCGCGCAGCCACTGCCCAGAATCCCCGACGATATGCCGATGCAACAAATGGAACTGGTTCTGCCGGTTCAATTCTTTCTGCGCCAATAATCGGAATGCAGAATGTCAGGCCTGCACGATTTCCGGCAAACACAGAACCGGAAAAGTGACGGAATTGGCGATGAAGCACTTGTGGTGCGCCTGATGATGCAGGGACTGGGCGATCTCCAAATCAGACTGCGCCGTGATCGTGATCTTGGGGCGTAAAGTGACTTCTGTGAAATAGCCCCCTTTGTCTGAATCTTCCACCATCGTGCCGATGGCCGTGTCGTCATAGGCCATCACGACAACGCCTGCGGTGGCGCAAAGATGCAGGTACCAAAGTTTGTGACAGGCAGAGAGGGACGCGACCAACAGGTCTTCCGGATTCCAGCGTGTGGCGCTCCCCCGAAAGGCAGGATCGGCTGATCCCGGTATGGGGGGCTTCCCTGATGCTGTAATTTCATGGTCACGGCCATAAGAAACGTAATCTGCGGTCCCCTGCCCCTGGTTGCCAATCCATTCCACCGTGACTTCATAGTGATGCGTTTTCCCGGTCATGATGATCCTTTGAATAATGGAGTCTTCTGCACTTATGCGGCCTGTATTCTGCCTTGTGGAAGCTAGAGAATCGTATAATCTACAATGTATACATTTATACATATGAGATGAAGTCACTGTCAATGCTCAGAAAATCCCTCTCCTTAGCGGATGCTATTGCAGAAACCCTGAAGGCAGATATTCAGGCTGGCACGATCCTGCCTGGCACCCGATTGCATCAGGAAGACCTGGCAAAAAGGTTTTCCGTCAGTCGCGTTCCGGTGCGCGACGCCCTGTTCAAGCTCAATTCGGAAGGGTTGGTCAGCATCGAAGCGAACCGTGGGGCCATTGTCACAAAACTGACGCCGGAACAGATCTCAGAAATTTATGACCTGCGCCTGATACTGGAATGCGATGCCCTGGAGCGGGCGATAAAGGTCATGACACCAAATGACCTTCCCGCTGTCCGACGTGCCCTGAAAATGTGTCGGTTGCAAGCCGATGGGGGCGATTGGCTGACCGCAGATAATGAATTTCACAGAACGATCTACCGCCTGTCAGGACGAACCAAACAAGTTGAGATTATCGATACATTGCGGGCCAGTGTTCAGGCCTATTGGGCACAGTATTCCACCCTGGCAACCAACGAGTCGCATTGGTTGGAACAGCATGATGCGCTGTATCGGTGTATAGAGCAAAAGGATGCGCGCCGCGCTGTGAAACTGTTGCGGACACATTTGATCGAAGCCTCGATCAAACTGATATCATAGTGTGGGGATAGAAGTGGTAAGAGCATCATGTATCAGTGCATGACGCTCTTACCAATCAGACCTTATTGGAAGGCGATGGAGGCATAGGCCTCATCAATAGCTTCCTGGGTCCATATGGATGGTTCCGTCGGCGCAGCCTCCCCCGACATGGGAAGGAATGTCCCCTCATTGGGTTCATCCAAAGTGACTGTGCCTTGCCGCCCCTGAATATCAATGGCACCGGAAATAATCATAAACCCGTAATGCAATTGTCCTGGTGGCATACCGGCTTCCAAGGGTCCCCCAAACAAATCCGTGCCCCGAATGCCAATTGTCGCGACCGGTGTGCTGATGCGAACCGACGCGGGATCATTGCGTCCGACCGCCCCGCTTAGGAAGCGAAATGTGCCCGCAAAGACTTCAAATGCCTGAAGGCCTTCCCCATCCGGATTTGATGCGGAATAGACCAGTTCATCCATACGCATGCGCGCATCTGCGCCCATGGTTAATTGCGATGCATCAACGAATACGATTTCCAGACGGGAGTCCGGTGCGGTTTCAACCATCGCACCTGAATGAATTAATGACCCAGCCTGTAATGCCTGAACCGTTGTCCCACGCATTTCGGTGGCACTGCCCTGTAGGCGCGTGACCTTACCAATGGCAGCCTGATCTTGTGCGAATGCAGTCGTATTTCCAACGATAATCACCAGCAATACAACCAGTGATTTAAGTAAATATTTCATATACTTGCCTTTCCTTCTATCGACCCCGTTCAGATAGTAAGAAAAGCCATGATTTAAAGTAAAATTTTGGTGTTGGCGTCGGTTTTCATGACCCATTCAATAAAATGGATCGTGCCGAATTCTGTACCAGTTTTCGGGACTTATTTATGACGGAAGGTAATCCGCCCCTTGGTCAGGTCATAGGGGGTCATTTCAACATCGACCTTGTCGCCGACCATAACCCGAATGCGAAACTTACGCATTTTGCCAGCCGTATGGGCAATAATTTCATGCCCGTTTTCCAGCTCTACCCGAAATGTTGCATTGGGCAGCTTTTCAACAACAGTTCCTTGAAATTCAATCAGTTCTTCTTTTGACATCTATGCGCCATCCAGGCCTTATTTTCGAATTTTAAGTGAAACGGCACATTGCCGCGAAACCTGATCTATAAAACTTTTTTGCAGCACCCCCCCTCTATCGCGAGGTTCACCCGACTGCGTGGCGAAGGGTATGAGGCATTCCACCCGGAAAAACAAGCCCCAGGGTCATTAGGTGGTCATTAGGTGGTCAATAGAGGGTCATTAGATGGTTCGTAGGGGATAGGGTGCATCGCAGGATAACAGATCACACAGGGTCCACCGACCCTTCCAACGCATATTCCTAAACATTATTTCTGAAACAGGGGAAGCTATCGGATGACAAATGCGATCTTTCCGGGCACGATTGTATTCTCAAACATCTTAGGCGGCTGCGGTCAATTTCGTCCCTGTTTATCTGAATAATACGAAAACTGAATTTAAAAGGCGCTGGCAGATATGCCGAATAGCTACGACACTCTTTCCGTGCTGATTGCCGATGGCAGCAGTTCGATCCTCAGCATGACACGGTTCATTCTGGGAGAATTCGGTATTTCTAAAATTACGACCGTGACCCATTCTCATCACGTTCTGGATGAACTGTCCGTTCAATCAATTGATCTGCTGATCGTCGACTGGAATATGGAGCCCATGAGTGGCATCGAATTGACCAAATATATTCGATTGTCAGAAGAAAGCCCAAACCGGTATCTGCCGATCATTATCATGAGCGATAAAACGTCGCTGCCGATTGTTTATGAAGCCCGCGATGCCGGTGTTTCTGAGTTTCTGGTGAAACCTTTGACGATGCAGTCCATCAAACAGCGTGTGGACGCGACCATCAAGAATCCTAAGAAATTTGTCAGGTCACCGACATATTTCGGACCAGATCGACGTCGCCGCATCGACCCGAAATACAAAGGACCAGAGCGTCGGGTTGAGATGGAAGATGCTTTTATCTAACCAGCGGCCTTCCTAACCCGCAGCCTTCAAGTATTTCGGATTTACCAGGTCCAGCCGATCCTGAACATCTTCCAACAGAACAGCGTGCAAGACCTGCGCCGCCTCCCCCTGGTCGAAGTCACCCTTGCGTATCGCCGCGCACAGATCCCGAACAGTGCCGCCATCCGGCAGTATCTTTTGCAAGCGCAAGGCCTGTCGTTCTGCCAAGCCGCCACGATCTGCCAGATCCCGCTGTGCCCCTGCCATAATGGACAGGACCATCAGCGCATCCAGGCGGTGTTCCTCCGGCAGCGCCGGGATCAGGACAGATTTCATCACATCCTGGGCGGCTTTCAATAAATCCTGCGATTCTGGTTTATCGGGCGTCATACGGCCTCTCCCAGGCTGTGCGGTGCAGTCATGCGCAACATTTCCAATTCCATTTCAGCGGGTCGCCGTCCGGTCAGCCCCAGGTCCAGCGTTCGTTCCCCCCCGACCAAATACCGGTCCCCCTGCTGCAAGGCGATCACGGCCCAACGCAAATGCGCATACACTTCCCAATAATAGACGCGCGTTTGGTCGATCTTCAGGCCAGAGACGGCCTCGTATCCCCGCGCAAAGGCCTCCCGGCTGCCAATGCCGCCAGCCGGTTTATCGCGTCCTGAAAACCGCCAGCACATGGCATGGAACCAGCCGATATCCTCGCACCGATCCGACCAGCCTGCGAATTCCCAGTCCAGAATGGCGGTCAGCCCGGACTCGTCCACCATATAGTTTCCGGTCCGGAAATCATGATGGGCCAGCACAGTGCCCTGTGGTTCGGGTCGATTGCGCTGTAGCCACCGGATTGTCCAATCCAGAACAGGGCGCGGCCGGTCCATTTCATCCAGAAACCGGCACATGGACGCTAATTCCGCCGCCGCCGGATCATCAGGCGGTGCATCCAGGAAGGCAAACTGGTGGGTGTCTGGCGTGATAGAATGAATACGCGCCATCTCTCGCCCCAGACGTTCCGTCAAGGCCTCCCGGTCGCCGCCAACGGTCATATCGCGGGTAATGCGCTGTCCCAAGGCGGTTCCGCCCACCCGGCGCATCAGGCAGAATTCCTTGCCAATCACAGCCATATCCGTGACGCACAGCAAGGGTTCGGGAACAGTAACCCCCGCATCCCATGCCGCCTGAAGCAACGAAAATTCCTGCGCCCGTGACAGGCTGACTGCGACCCCTGTGGGGCTGTCGGTGCGCAAAACAGTCGACAAATGCCCGTCCCGCTGGCCCCCGGTAATGGTCAGGTCCAGTGCCCAGTTTTCCTGGATCGCGCCACCAGACAGAATTGACATTGCGTCTATTGATACTGACCGGGCGGAAAATACGTCCGCCAAACACTGACACAGGCGTTCCTTATCCTGTGCGGACAATCCCTGCATGATCAAACGCCCCACCGCCAGAAATCATCGCCCTCTGCCGTCAGGAAACGGTTCAGCACCATTTTGTGAACTTCCGATGCACCATCAACCAAGCGGGCCTGACGGGCATAGCGATATATCCATTCCAGCACCGTGTCCTTGGAATATCCCCGCGCGCCATTCAACTGGATGGCAGTATCCACCGCCGTATGCAGCGTATCGGCCACCTGAATCTTGGCCATGGAGACTTCTTTGCGGGCCTTGTCGCCCTGATCCAGTGTCCAGGCCGCACGCATGGTCAACAGACGCCCCAGTTCAATCTGCATGGCGACATCGCCCAGCATCAATTGCACGGATTCACGATCTGCCAGTCGCATGCCGAACCCTTCACGGTTTTCAACATAATCCCGCGCAATGCCAAGGGCCCGCTGTGACAGGCCCAGCCACCGCATGCAATGGGTCAGGCGCGCCGTGCCCAGGCGGATTTGGGTCAGCTTCAACCCATCCCCCACATTCATCAGGCGATTTTCATCCGGAATTTCCAGCCCGTTGAATTTCAGCTCACAATGCCCGCCATGTTCTTCCGGTCCCATGATCGCGATCCGCCGGATGATTTCCCAGCCGGGCTGGTCCTTATGGAACATAAAGGCTGTCAGGCCTTTACGTGTGTCATCGGATGTTCTGGCAATCAGGATGAAATGACTGGCAACACCGGCCCCGGTGATGAACCATTTATGGCCGTTGACGATCCATTTATCACCCTGCTTTTCCGCGCGGGTTCGGATCATGGACGGATCTGATCCGCCGCCAGGGGCTGGTTCCGTCATGACAAAGGCAGAACGCACATCCCCATTCACAATGGGCTGTAACCACTTTTCCTTTTGATCGTCGCGCGCAATGCGGTTCAGGATGAACATATTGCCGTCATCCGGTGCCGCACAGTTGAATACGACCGGCCCAAAGATCGACTTGTTCGCTTCTTCATAGAACGCCGCCATGCCCTGGGTGTTCAGGCCCAGACCACCGCTCTCCACCGGCATTTGCGGGGCCCACAGACCGGCATCCTTGGCCTTGGCCCGCATGGCCGCCAATGGGACATCTGCAATGTTTTCATGCGCGTCATATGTGGTTATATCCGATTCCATAGGGATCAGATGTGTATCAACAAATTCGCGCACCTGAAGACGCAGGCGATCGACCTCAGCCGGTAATGTGAAATCCATAACGTATTATCTCTCAATTATGGTTTGAAGAAGGGAGCAACCGTCAAAATCTTGTTTTCCATCTTCTGCAGGAAGGGGGTGGCTTCCTTCAGATAAATGGCCCAGCCAGGTTCTGCCGCCAATTTAGCGCGCCGCGCGGCGCGATCCGCCAGATCTTCATACTGCCACATATGGATCACCTGATTGAGCTCCCCGATATCCATCGAGATATACCAGCCGACGGGATTGCCCAGATGTTTGGTCTGCAGGGCAAAACCCAGCTCCTCATAGGCTTTCAGGAATGCCGGCAGCTTGCCAGGATGGGCGGTATAGGTGCGGTGGTCGATAATCATGATATGTCACCTTTCTGATCAGGGGGTCGCCAGAGAATGGCCCCCATCGACGGTTAGGATATGGCCTGTTGTCCAGGCCGCGAGGTCACTTAATAGATACAGCAATGCGCCGTCCAGGTCTTCCGGCTCCCCAAAGCGTCGAATTGGAATCTGGCGCATCATTGTCTGCCCCATCTCCCCTTCCAGAAAAGCACGGTTCAGATCGGTTTTAACATAGCCAGGCGATATCGCATTGACCCGTATGCCATGTTTCGCCCATTCATAGGCCAGCGCCTTGGTCATATGCGCCAGTCCCGCCTTGGACACGCAATAGGATATTTCCGTCTTTGAAACGCGCTCTCCCAGCAGGCTGGCAATATTGACGATCGCGCCCCCGCTCCCGTCCGCCATATGCTGGGCACAGGCCTGGGCGACGAAGAACGCCCCCTTCAAATTGACATCCATCACCTGATCCCAATCGGCTTCAGTCTGTTTCAGGGACGGTTTGGTGACGACGATACCGGCATTATTCACCAGCAGATCAATGCCGCCCAGCGCATCGACAGTGGCAGAAACACAGGTTTCAATCGACGAAACATCGGCGACATCCAACGCAACGGGAATGGCCCTTTGTCCGGTATCCTGTGTGATCGACGCAGCCTCTGTTTCCAGCCGATCAATACGGCGTGCGGCCAGGGCGACATCCGCCCCCGCCATGGCCAGTGTGCGCGCAAAATGTTGCCCAAAACCGCTGGAAGCGCCTGTCACAAGGGCGCGTTTTCCGTCCAACCTTAATTCCATCGTCTCAGATTTCCTTTGCTTGAGAGCGCAGTACAAATTTTTGGATCTTCCCTGTCGCTGTCTTTGGCAAAGGCCCGAATATCACCCGAGTGGGTGCCTTAAAGCGGGCCATATTCTGTTTGCAATATTCAATCACCGCAACATCATCCAAGGTACCTTCCTTGCCTGGTGCCAGCGTTACGAAGGCACAGGGCGTCTCCCCCCATTTTTCATCAGGTGCCGCAACCACGGCGGCTTCCATGATATCTGGATGGCGGAACAGGACCTCTTCCACTTCCAGGGACGATATATTCTCCCCGCCTGAAATGATGATGTCCTTGGCGCGGTCCTTGATCTCGACATAGCCATCTTCATGCATGACCGCCAGATCACCGGTATTCAACCAGCCATTCTTCAGCGTTTCCTGTGTCGCTGTCGGGTTCTTCAAATAACCGCGCATGATAGTGTTGGATCGCAGCATCAGCATCCCGATCGTTTCCCCATCCTTGGGCACATCAATAAAGGTTTCAGGATCCGCAACGCGCTGTTCTTCCAGGGCGACCATTGCAACCCCCTGTCGCGCCATCAGGGGCGCGCGTTCCGACAATTCCAGCCCATCCCAATCTGGCTGCCAGGAACACACCGTTGCTGGGCCATAGCTTTCCGTCATGCCGTACATATGCGTGACGTTAAAGCCCATACCCTCCATCTTTGCGATCACCGAAGACGGTGGTGCTGCGCCCCCTGTACAGACCTCAACCCGTTGCGGGAATTCAACTTTTTGGTCGGCCGGGGCATGGATCAACATGGTCAGCACAATTGGTGCCCCGCACATATGCGTCACCGCATGATCGCGGATCATTGGAAAAATCAGCGCCGGATCGACACGCCGTAAGCATACATGCGTGCCACAGGCGGCTGTGACGGCCCAGGTATAGGTCCAGCCATTGCAATGGAACATCGGCAATGTCCACAAATACACCGACCGGCTGTTTAATTGGAACGTCAGGGCATTGGACATCGCATTCAGATAGGCCCCGCGATGATGATAGACGACCCCTTTCGGATTGCCCGTCGTGCCGGATGTATAGTTCAGCGACAACGCATCCCATTCATCCGCAGGCAGGTCGTGGGTGAAGCTGGGATCCCCTTCCTGCACCAGCATCGTTTCATAATCCGTCGTCCCGATGCGCGGCCCTTCCGGTTCCATGGGATCGACAATATCGATCAGGATCGCCGGTCGGTTCTTGGTCAGTCTCAACGCCTCCCCCATCACGCCATTCAGGGAACATTCCGACAGCACGGCCTTGGTTTCCGCGTGTTCCAGAATGAAGGCAATGGTCGCGGCATCCAGCCTGGTATTCAGCGCATTCAGAACCGCACCAATCATCGGGATCGCATAATGCGCCTCCAGCAGGGCTGGCACATTCGGGCTTAATACAGAGACCGTATCCCCGCGCCCGATGCCCCGCGCTTTCAGGGCAGAGGCGAACCGGCGGACCCTGGAATAAAACTCTCCATAGGTATAGCGCAGATCGCCATGAATGATTGCCGTTCGATTGGGAAACACCGTAGCGGCGCGCTTCAGGAAGCTGATCGGCGACAGCGGTACATAATTCGCCGCCCCCCGATCCAGGTCCTGATCGTATATCGTATTCTGCCCTTGCGACATTGATGTTCCTCCAAATCCCCAGATCATTCTCCGGCGCTGCGAATTGTGCCGGATTTTGCTCGCCACACCGGTTTGATTTTCCTATCTTTGTTGTTTAGTGAAGCGTCTTGGTCAAGACTGATTGCGATTGCGCGACAGGTTTCTGTTCACAGACAAGACTGTTGGGGAAGGGTTCAACAAGCAATGCCACATCTGGCTTACATCCTGATCGGGGACCCGGACCCGGACCGCGCCCTTTCCCGTGCGGAATTTCTGAATGCCGCTGGCTATCGCTGTATTCAGGCTTCGGACGCTCACACGTTGATCGGCCTCGCGGGTTCTCGCATGCCAGACGTCATTCTGATGGGGCAGTTCACCGCGCCTGTGGATTCCTTGAATATTGTCAGGGCGTTGAAAACAGCAGACGCAACGCAATCCATTCCCATCGTGCTGTTGGATCTGCCACCCCAGGCAGACCTGCTGACCCTGGTTCGGGATGAAGATGTCGATGACATTCTGGGACCCAATGATGATAATCAGGAATTGCTGTTACGCCTGCCCAGATTAACCCGCTCGTCGGTTATGCAGGCGGAACTGTCCCGACGCATAAAGACCGCGGCGGCGTTCGGATTAACAGTCGATCCAAAGGATTTCATCCGCGCCTATCCCGCGCGCCCCCTGGTGCTGGCCGTTGCCCCGGATGATGCGTCGATGATCGATCTGGTTGAAGCGCTGAATGATGGCGGGTTCGAATGCGTCCCCGAAACAGGTTACTTCCGCGCCGCCGATGCGCTGGACAATGGTCGGTTCGATGCCGCCGTGATCATGACCGCCAGCGCGGATGATTTTGAACGCACACAATATCTGTGCGGCCATATTCGCCACAATCCACGCCTGTTTAATTTGCCAACACTGGTGCTGACGGCACCGGCCACACGCGACCGTGCCAAGGATTTCTATCGGGGCGGTGCCGCCATCGTGCTGTCTGGCCTGTCTGATGCGGATCGGCTGTGCACCTATATCCATATGCTGGTTGGTCGCCAACGGCTGCGCTGGACATTGCGCGATCCTTTCAAGGCATTGCTGAAAGATGAAACAGCCGATGTCAGTGGTGTCGCCTATTCCAGGCAGTTTTGGGATGCGCATCTGGCCAGGACCATTGAAACCGCCCAGGCGCGCAACGCCCGTTTGGCGATGGCCTATCTGTCGATCCCAACCCTGCCCCGCATTCAGGAAGAATACGGCACCGAAAATGCTGAAATATTGGCCCATCAACTGGCGGACTGGGTTACCAGCATGACCCGTATCGAAGATACTGTCGCGCGCATCGGGCCGGATGCTTTCGGCATTCTTCTGCCAGAAACACCCCGCGCAGAGGCAAATGGCGTCGCCCAGCGCATTATCGGCATTCTGCATAATTCAGAGTTCAATCTGGGGGAGGATGTGATGCAATCCGTGCGGGCCTGGGCCGTTGGCGGGGCAACCGCACTGGAACCCGACGACACGCCCGAAACCTTCATGGCGCGCGCCAAGTCTGTGGCAAATTAAAGCGCAGAAATCCCCATAACAATCTATCGCCTGTCTAGCCCTGCGGAAATCCGCAGGGTAGAAAATGCTGTTTGGCAGATTCCTTCATGGGTTGAAGGATCAAGACGGGTTATAGTTTCCTTATAAACGCATCAATCGCGTATCTATAACCTTTGGGAGGTAACAATGAAACGCAACCTGCTCGGTCTTGCGGCCACAACTACATTGGTATTTGCTTTTGCCGGGGAAGCCCTGGCGACGGAATGGAATGTCTCCGTCTGGGGCAAACGCCGCGCCTTTACCGAAAATGTCGAAAAAATTGCGGAACTGGTCAGCGCCAAGACGAATGGCGAATTCACCCTGAACATTTCCTATGGCGGCCTGTCCAAGGCGAAAGAAAACCTGGACGGCATTTCCATCGGTGCCTTTGAAATGGCGCAGTTCTGTGCCGGGTATCACGAAGACAAGAACCCGTCGATCACCGTGCTGGAGCTTCCATTCCTGGGCGTCGATTCACTGGAAAAAGAAGTTCAAGTGTCTCAGGCAGTCTATAGCCATCCTGCGGTTGTCGCGGATCTGGCGCGTTGGAATGCGACCCTTCTGATGCCAACCCCGATGCCGCAATACAACATCGTTGGTGTTGGTGATGCGCCAAAATCGCTGGCTGCGTTTGACGGTTTGACTGTCCGCGCAACCGGTGGGATCGGCGCAGCGATGAGCACGCTTGGGGCAATCCCGACCTCTGTTCCCGCAGCGGAAACCCGCCAGGCAATGGACAGCGGCGTTGTGAAGGCTGTTTCTTTCGCCCCTCACGCCCATATGTCCTTTGGCACTGTTGAGAATGCCAAGTGGTGGACGACGAACCTGAATCCCGGCACCGTGAATTGCCCGGTTGTTGTCAACACGGACGCCCTTGCCGCGCTGACCGACAAGGAACGCGACGCGCTGTTGGGTTCTGTCGATGAAGCCCTGGCTTTCTATATCGATTACTACAATAACCAGACCATGGCGAAATGGGGCCCCTTGCTGGATTCCAAAGGTGTTGAGCGGATCACCTATGACGAAGCCACCCTGGCATCGTTCCGTGAAAAAGTTGCTGGTCCAGCCGCAAGCGCATGGGTTGAAGCAAACAACGCCCGTGGCCTTCCTGCACAGGAGCTTCTGGATCTGGTTCAAAGTGAAATTGCCAAATAACACATTCGCCTGATAGGCCCTTATTGGGGCTGGTCACAGTCGCCGCCACCGTTTCCACCCCATCGGGTGAAACGGTGGCGGTCCCTTCTTGCAATTTCTATGGATTCCATTGGGGAGCAAGGCACCATGTCCGGCGCGACATCGATACTGGTCGACAATTCGGCCTTAAGCAAAATTGATCGCAGCCTTCATCGGCTGGAAGAATTTTTTGCCCTGATCGGCGGAATTGCGGTTTTTTCACTTATGTTTCTGGCGGTGGTCAGTGTGACCGGTCGCCATTTTTTTAATTCCCCCCTGCCCGGCTATGTGGACTGGATTGAACAGGCGATGCCGTTGATCGCCTTCATCGGGATCGCCTATTGTCAGCGTCTTGGCGGTCATATTCGTATGGATATCCTGATCGGACGCCTGAAGGGTCGCCCACTTTGGCTGGCCGAAGTCGTTTCCTGCGTCGTCATGCTGATTCTGATGATGCTGATGGTCTGGGGCAGCTATGCCCATTTTGAACGCTCCTTCGACTTTGCCTCCCCGATGTGGAGTCGCGATTCGACCCTAGACATCCGCCTGCCAATTTGGCCCGCGAAGCTTTTGGCACCTCTTGCTTTCAGTGTTCTGTGCCTGCGCCTGGTTTTGCAGATCTGGGGCTATGGCGCGGCCTTGATCCGCGGCACAAACGACCCTGTCGCCGTGCCCATGATCGAAGATGCCAGCACCGTTGCCGCGCGTGAAGCGGAAACCGTTTCCGGTTTCGATGATGATGAGAAGGGGTCGAATAAATGAGCAGCATCGATATCGGAATTGCAGTTACCATCATCCTGTTGATCATGGTTATGATTGGGATGCGGGTTGCTTTTGCCGCCGCCCTGGCCGGACTGATCGGACTGGTCTGGATCTTCTGGGCCAAGAAAGGCATGGCGGGCGATCAATTCTTCTGGGCCCTGACGGTCGCCGTGAAAACCGCAGGCCAGGTCCCCCATTCAAAGATTTCCTCACAGGCCTTATCGCTGATTCCAACCTTCATCCTGATTGGCTATCTGGCCTATTATGCAGGCCTGACCAAGGCCTTGTTTGAAGCAGCCAAGCGCTGGGTTGGCTGGCTGCCGGGCGGTTTGGCCGTCTCTACCGTCTTTGCGACAGCGGGTTTCGCGGCGGTATCTGGCGCTTCGGTCGCGACCTCTGCCGTTTTTGCCCGGGTGGCTATTCCGGAAATGCTGGCCGTTGGCTATGACAAGCGTTTTGCCGCAGGCGTTGTCGCCGCAGCGGGTACGCTTGCCTCCCTGATCCCACCATCTGCTATTCTGGTGATTTATGCCATCATCGTGGAACAGGATGTCGGGGCCCTGCTGTTGGCCGGGTTTCTGCCCGGTGCCTTTTCTGCCGTGATCTATGGCGGTCTGGTGATCGGCCTGGCCATGACCTTCAAGAATTTTGGCCCCCCGGTCGGCGGGTTTACCTGGGTACAGCGGTTCAAGTCCCTGCCCGGTGCCTTCCCCATTTTCTTCGTCATCGCGATCATCATCTTCTTTGTCTATAACCCGTTTGGCGGGGATGCCTGGGGGACGCCAACAGAAGGTGGTGCCTTGGGGGCCTTTGTTGTCTTCCTGATGGCCCTGTATCGCGGCATGCGGTGGAAGGAACTGAAAAGCGCCCTGTTGGAAACAGCAAAGCTGTCAGTGATGATTTTCACCATCATCTGGGGCGTGCTGATTTACGTTCGCTTCCTGGGGTTTGCGGACCTGCCCGGGGCCTTTTCCGAATGGATCGGATCCCTGGAACAAAGCCCGATGCTGACCCTGATCATCATCCTGCTGGCCTATGCCGTGCTGGGCATGTTCATGGACGCGATTGGCATGCTGTTGCTGACCCTGCCCGTCGTCTATCCAGCCGTCATGGCCTTGAATGGGGGCCTGGATGTCAGTGCCGCTGACAGTGCCTTTGGCATGTCGGGCGTTGGCTGTGCGATCTGGTTTGGGATCATCGTGGTGAAGATGGCAGAGTTGTGTCTGATCACGCCCCCCATTGGATTAAACTGCTTCGTGGTTGCGGGCGTGCGGCCCGATATCACGGTGCAACAGGTCTTCAAGGGGGCCACCCCCTTCTTCATCGCAGACGCATTGACAATCGCGGGCCTGATCGCATGGCCCGGAATTGTCCTATATCTGCCTGAATTGCTGTTGGGTAAGTCTTAGTTATCAGCGGCTTTCAGCACACGACCCTGGCGGGCCATTTCTTCGCGTTCGGCGAGGAGATGGTCCAGCCAGTCCGGGTCCATTTCGGGCACTGAGGACAACAGCAGATCGGTGTAGTCGTGATGCGGCGGGGTGAACATTTCCCCCTTGGGTCCCGATTCAACAACCTTCCCGTTCTGCATGACCACCACTTCATCCGAAATGGCGCGCACCGTCGCCAGATCATGGGTGATGAACATATAGGACAGGTCGAATTCATCCTGCATCCGCTGTAACAGTTTCAGGATTTCCTCCGCGACCAATTGGTCCAGAGCAGACGTTACCTCGTCACAGATGATGACTTCCGGTTCCGCCGCCAGGGCGCGGGCAATACAGATGCGCTGCTTCTGGCCCCCCGATAATTCCGTGGTCAGGCGGTTGTAATATTGATCCGGCTCCAGCTCCACCAAGCGCAGAAGATCCTTCACGCGGGCTTCCAGCGCCTTGCCACTGAGTCCCAGATAGAAACTGGCCGGCCGCCCGATCACATCGCGAATGCGCGATTTTGGATTAAGGGCGGTATCGGGCATTTGATAGATCATCTGCATCTTGCGCAGTTGATCCTTGCTGCGGGCGCGATAGTCCACAGGCAATGCCTGGCCCTTATACAGGACCTCCCCCTTCCTGGGTGGCAACAGGCCGGTTATGACGCGCGCTGTTGTGCTTTTGCCACTGCCCGATTCCCCAACGACAGCGACAGTGCGTTTTTTGTAAACATCAAAGCTGACATTAAACAATACGGGCACGGTGCCATAAGATGCATCGACGCCGCGCACCTGCAGGACAGGCCCCTCATTTTCGGGTCTTTGGCGCTCTTCCCGCGCATAGCTGCGCACCGCCAACAGGTCTGTTGTATATTGCTCCTGCGGCTTGGACAAAAGGGTTCTTGTATCGCGTTCCTCTACCGTATGACCATGACGCAAGACCTTGATGGTATCTGCCATTTGGGCCACGACCGCCAGATCATGGGTGATATAGATCGCCGCGGTATTAAATTGTTCCACGATATCCCGGATGGCCGCCAGAACCTCAATCTGTGTTGTGACATCCAGGGCCGTTGTCGGTTCATCAAACACGATCAGATCGGGGCGACAGGCCATCGCCATGGCCGTCATGGCGCGCTGTAGCTGTCCACCAGATACCTGATGAGGATAGCGATAGCCGATTGTGTCGGGATTGGGCAGACGCAGACGGCGGAACAGATCTTTGGCATCCTTTTCCGCCTTATCGCGGGACATGACGCCGTGTTGTACCGGTCCTTCGCAATATTGGTCGATCAGTTTATGAGCGGGATTGAAGGACGCCGCTGCCGATTGCGCTACATAGGCGATGCGGTGGCCGCGCAATTTACGGCGCTGTTCATCGGATGCCCCGCGCAATTCCAGCCCGTCGAACCAGATTTCCCCACCGCTCAATCGACAGCCATCCCGGGCATAGCCCATGGCGGCCAGTCCAATCGTTGACTTGCCCGCCCCGGATTCACCGATCAGGCCCAGGACTTCCCCCCGCTTCAGGGTCACATCGACGCCATGGACGATTTCGATCCAATCTTCATCGGCGCGGCCTTCAATTTTCAGGCCCTTGATCTCCAGAAGGATATCACCCTTGGCTCCACGATTTGCTTGGTTGCTCATTCTTTCAATCCACTTGTCTTGTGAAGGAACCAGTCCACCACGAAGTTTACCGCAATTGTCAGCAAGGCAATGGCAAAGGCGGGCAACAGCGGGGTGATCGCCATCAATTTATTATATTGATAGAAATTGATCAGATTGGCGCTGTCACGAACCATCGATCCCAAATCCGCGGTTGGCGGCTGTAAGCCTAGTCCCAGGAAGCTGAGCGAACTGATAAACAGGAAGACGAAGCAGAAGCGCAATCCGAATTCCGCGATCAGCGGCGCTGCGGCATTTGGCAATACTTCGCGCCAAATCACATACATCAGCTTCTCGCCCCGCAACTTGGCGGCTTCGACGTAATCCATCACGACAATATTCATGGCGACAGACCGCGACAGGCGAAATACCCGCGTTGAATCCAGCAAGGCGATGACCAGTATCAGCTTGATAACCCCGGTTCCCACAACGGTCAGAATCAACAAGGCAAAGATCAGCGGGGGAATGGCCATCAGCACATCGACCATGCGGCTGAGACTTTGATCAACCCAACCCCGTAAGGACGCAGCCAACAGCCCGACAAAAGCGCCGACAATGAAGGTCAGCGCCGTCGTCACAATGGCGATCCCGACCGTATTTCGGATGGCATATATCATGCGCGAAAGATAGTCGCGGCCCAATTCATCCGTTCCAAACCATGCTGTCCCGCCATCTGCAAACGGCGTTCCCCAAACCATATATGCGCCGCCCAGAACTTGTGATTGTTCATGCGGTGCCAAAATGGGGGCGATGCACACCATCAGAATATTCAGGGCGATGATAATCAGTCCGAATTTTGCCGTGATCGGTGCCTTACGTGTTTCCTTCCAGGTCACCGCCACCATCATGGACAGCACGACAACGCTGACCAGGCCCGAAAATGTCGACCAGGGATAAAGGCTGAAGCCTTCCAGATACACAGCGACAAATGCACCATAAACCAGGATGCAGAACACAATTGCCTGCTCCCGTATGGGAGGCAGGCTGAGCCGTCCCCAAAATCGGTACAGAAGACCGCCAAATACGACGGAAGCCACCATTCCGGCAATTGCGCTTGCGCTGTCAGCGGAAAAAGAAATGGCAAACACCGCAAGAGGGATCAGCACTGTCAGGGCGCTTCCCAAACGACAGGCCATGGAGGCTGGCTTGGCAAGTTCCGGCGGCGGAATGATATCGGTCGCAGACATCCTGTCGCCTCCTTATCTTGGGTGTAGCAGGCGCGGATTGCTGACAATCGTCACAATATCGGCCGTTAGGTTAAGCAGGACATAGGTCGCCGCAAAGATCATCACGCTGGCCTGCACCAATGGGAAATCCCGGAACTTCACCGCATCAACAAGGATTTTACCAAGGCCTGGATAGCTGAACACAACCTCGACAATCACCACACCGACAATCAGATAGGCCAGATTCAGGGCGATCACGTTGACGATGGGGGCCAGAGCGTTGGGCAAGGCGTGTTTGACGATAATCCTGGAATTCGAAATGCCTTTCAACCGGGCCATTTCGATATAAGGGCTGGCCAGAAGATTGATGATCGCCGCCCGCGTCATGCGCATCATATGGGCAACCACTACAAGCGTCAGCGTCAGGGCCGGCAGGAACATCATATGTGCCCTGGTCCAGAAAGGCGTATCCACATTCACCATGGCCATATTCGGAAACAGCGGCGTCCCATCTGCACCAATGGTCGAAATTGATAACCACAGGATCAAAATGTAGGCGACGAAAAATTCCGGGAAAGAAATGGATGTCAGGGTGAAAACATTCACCAGCCGGTCGTACCAGCTGTACCGATACAGGGCCGCTAGAATGCCAAGAAACAGAGAGAGCGGAACGGAAATCGCGGCGGCAAACCCAGCCAGGAACAGCGTGTTTTCCAACCGCACACCAATGACTTGTGCCACATCCCGCTTGTTGGATAACGATTCGCCAAAATCAAATTGAACCGCGTCTTTCACCCAAATTCCGTATCGGACGATAAAAGATTCATCCAGGTGATTGCGCTGGCGACATTCGGCAACCGTTTTTTCCGTCGCCTGTTGCCCATAGAAAGCCTGACAGAAATCACCCGGCAGGGTTTCCAGCATACCCGCGATGATCAAACTGACCACAAACAGGGTGACCACACCAAGGCCAAGCCGTTGGGCAATCGTAATAAAAACTCTATCCATCTGCTCGAATCTCCCCCAAGCAAATAGGCGCTTACATCGCCTAAAGTTAGGCGACTTATACAAAAACACCGCGATGCGATGTCATCTATGAATTCCCAGCATTCTTCCCGTTCCCGCAACTTTGTGCGGATATTTATTCGATACGACCTGTGAAGGAGGATCGCTCGATTAGTGTAAGTGTAACACCAGCTTGGGAAAAATGTCTTTCTTTATTTTGCATATCAGTTCGGGCTTTTCACCGCACCCCTATCGCATGCTAGGTTAAATTAAAAGTTAGTGCTGGTAAGGATATAGGGTATGACCGTGAAAACCGCAGTGGTTGTCGGGGCCGGGATCGTTGGGGCCTGTCTGGCCTATCGTCTGGCGCGCGCAGGATTGCATGTAACCATTCTGGATGCCGGACAGGCGCATAACAAAGCCTCCGGGGCCTCCTGGGCATGGCTGAATGCCGCTTCGGCACGGGACAAGCCCTATTATGACCTGCGCAAGGCCGGTGTGGCCGCCTATCATGATCTGGAACAGGAATTATCCGGGCGGCTGAAAATCGACTGGTCCGGCGCGCTGGTCTGGGATCCTGACCTTTACACACCGAAGGCCGGCGGACATCCCCAAAAGGATTGGGGCGGTACGATGAAGATCGTCAATGCCGACGAGATTCGAATACTTGAACCCCTTCTGACCTCGCCGCCGCAGGGCGCATTGTATTCGGCAGAGGACGGCCTGGTGGATGGCGCACATGCGACCCAGACTGTGATCGAATCGGCACAAGCAATCGGTGCGCGCTGCGCCTTTGGCCGCCGCGTGCAGTCATTGCTGCACCAGGATGACCGGATTATCGGTGTTCAGACCAATTACGGGACCTTGCAGGCGGATGTGACGATCCTGGCGGCAGGAACAGGCAATCCTGACCTGCTGGCAGCGTTCGACATCGCCCTGCCGACAGCACACAAGGCCGGTCTTCTGATCACCACGGCCCCGATTTCCAAACGACTGACCCGGGCGCTGTGGACCGATACCGTCCATGTCAAACAACTGTCTGACGGGCGGCTGGTTATTGGCGAATATGACCATGGCCCCGGCGGCCTGGATGATCCGGAAGCGACAATTGCCCGCATGATCGAGATAACGCAGAAGATGATGCCAGCCCTTGGCGTGCTGAGTGTTGAACGCACCACCATTGCGACACGCCCCATTCCTGGGGATGGCTATCCGGTGATTGGTGCGATTCCATCTCTTCCAGGCGCCTATATCGCCATGATGCATTCCGGGTTTACTCTGGCTGCGGTTACCGCCCAGTTATTGTCACAGGAAATTCTGGGTGGGAACGAATCCCCCCTCTTGGCCCCCTATCGCCTGTCGCGATTTGTGCAGTGAAGGATTTCATATGACCGATACTGCCGATCTATGGCGATTGTCTGCTGCTGATCTGTCGTCTGGAATACGGGCTGGCGCATTTTCGGCACAGGCCGCGACCGAAAGCGCGCTGGCGCGACTGGCGGCGGTTAATCCCAAGCTGAATGCCGTCGTGACAGAAATGCCAGAAGAAGCTTTGGCTGCGGCAAAAGCAATAGACCAGGCCGTTGCGAAAGGCGACCCGCTGGGCTGTCTTGCAGGGGTGCCCGTGACGGTGAAGGTGAATGTCGATCAAAAGGGCCATCCCACAACCAATGGCTTGATCCAGCAGAAAGACCTAATTGCACAGGAAGACAGCCCCGTTGTCGCCAATCTGCGCAAGGCCGGGGCGGTTATCGTCGGTCGCACCAATACGCCCGCCTTCTCGCTGCGCTGGTTCACAAAGAACAATCTGCATGGCGCAACAAAGAATCCGCGCGATCCAGCCCTGACACCGGGGGGATCTTCCGGAGGCGCGGCGGCAGCCGTAGCCTCCGGGATCGGTGCCCTGGCGCATGGGACCGATATTGCAGGGTCAATACGCTATCCCGCCTATGCCT
>TARA_R100001143_G_scaffold63597_1_pt1 | contig 31670 bp, 20 predicted proteins | sample TARA_R100001143 | Tara Oceans TARA_R100001143 (sample SAMEA2621300) | marine metagenome | biome: marine biome (ENVO:00000447); feature: mesopelagic zone (ENVO:00000213); material: "saline water (ENVO:00002010), including plankton (ENVO:xxxxxxxx)" | depth 800 m | reverse complement strand
CACTTTTCACTTTTCACTTTTCACTTTTCACTTTTCACTTTAAAAGATGTTATCTTTCCCCTTAATCAAAATTCCACATTAGTATAGAAATGAATAAGTTATCAAATCAAATCATCGCTTTTTTTGTAGTTGTCGGCATCGCAGTGGCAGCTCTTTATTTCTCCGGAGTATTTACTGACGGTAACGGTACTTCATCTGAATCTGAAACAACTGAACGGACAGCCAGAACCATTGAAATATTGATTTACAGTGATTATTCATGTCCGGCTTGCAAAATGTATGATCCGCTCAATCAGCAAATTGGCAGAGAGTATGGTGAAAATGTGATATTGACTCATCGCCATTTTGTGTTAGGATCATTTCCCCACAGTGAAATTGCACACCGTGCTGTAGAAGCCGCCAGACAACAAGGCAGATTTTATGATATGCACGATTTAGCCTATGAATTTCAGGCAGATTGGTCGCCGGCACAGGTTGATGCACGGCAATATTTTATAGACTTAGCTGAACAGATCGACCTGGATATGGAGCAGTTTATGGCCGATTTTGACTCTGAAGAGGTCGCACAGACCATTGAGTCTCACAGCCTGGAGGGCAGAAGGCGTACGGTGAATTCAACCCCATCTATTTTTATCGATGGACATAAACTGCGACAGCTTCCGCAATCTTACGAACAGTACAAGTCGATTGTAGAACTCTATATGTACAGAGATTAACTTTTCAATTCCCGCTAGGCAATCTATCCCTTTGCGGGAATTTCGATCCTTATCTTTCGAATCCCATGATTTACGAATTTCTGAATCGTTCTCCACAATTCGATGAAACAGTCTTTATCGCTCCAAGCGCTGATATCATCGGAGATGTTACAATTGGAACTGAAAGTTCTGTCTGGTTTAACGTCACCATTCGTGGAGATGTCAATAAAATTACGATTGGCAACCGGACAAATGTTCAGGATAACAGTTCTATCCACGTAATGAATCAAGATGGCCCTACGATAATCGGGAATGACGTTACGATCGGCCATAATGCGATGGTTCACGGCTGCACGATCCGGGATCGGGTTCTTGTAGGTATACACGCGACCGTCTTAGATAAAGCTATTATTGAATCGGATGTGATCATCGCTGCCGGGAGTCTGGTTCCACCCGGGAAAAAATTAGAATCCGGCTATCTTTACATGGGTTCACCGGTAAAACAAGTTCGGAAATTGAGTGCCGATGAGATCCAATCAATTGGAAAATATGCTTCCAACTATGTTGCTTATCAACGTACATATCGACAAGTTGACCGGTACGACAAAAACCCATTCTATGACGCAGATTAACTGCTTATAGATAGAATTGCCTTACAGTTATCAAGCGTAACTGTATATTTATGTTCAGGTCCCACGAATCACAGGGCTAAATACATTTATTTAATTTTTAAGACCCGACGGGCCACTCATGATTTGATCAGCCCGGTAGTTCTATTTTCTATGAAGCAATTCTCATTTTTCACGACTCACACTTGATGAACGGCTTATATATTCACATACCCTTCTGCAAACAGGCCTGTAGTTATTGTGAATTCTACTTTTCTACCCGAAAACAGTTAAAGCAGCCTTTCGTGGATGCTTTGGTTGATGAGATCCTCTTTTATAGAGAAACCGACTATTCAGCTCCGATATATAACACCCTTTACATTGGCGGCGGTACCCCTTCACTTCTCAATGAAACCCAATTAAATGCGATATTCTCTGCACTGCATCATGTCTTTAAACTGGAGCTTGATGAAGTAACGATGGAATTGAATCCGGATGACGTGACTTCTTCTTATTTGAAACTGTTGCAAAAGATTGGAATCAACAGGGTTAGTATGGGTGTACAATCTTTTCAACCCGAACTACTTGCCTTTATGCATCGTGCACATAGTCGGGAAGAGGCTTTATTGGCTTTACAAACAATCAGGGACACTGGATTCCCAACGTTTACAGCAGATTTGATCTATGGGAATCCCGGCCAATCTCTCAAGATGCTTGAAGACGATATTGAGACTCTGCTTTCATTCGACCCGCCTCATATCAGCGCCTACTCACTCACCATTGAACCGGAGACCCGGCTTGGAAAGCAGGTGAAATTAGGACGAATACAACCCCCTGATGATGATCATGTCTCGGATCATATCGACCTGGTTACATCCCTTTTTTCAGAAGCGGGATTACATCGGTATGAAGTAAGTAATTATGCAAAACCGGGTAAAGAAGCCCTTCACAACAGCAACTATTGGAATCATCACAATTATCTGGGTTTCGGGCCCTCCGCACATTCATTTTGGAAAGATAAAAAGCAAGCCCGACGGTGGAACAATCAACCCGACCTAAAGTACTATCTATCAGAAAAACCAAAGGCATACAGGATTGAAGAAGAGGAGCTGGATGCTTCCGTTTTGGCAGAGGAGCGCATCATGCTGGGACTTCGAACCAAATGGGGCGTCTCCTTTCCTGAATTAGAAAATGAGTATAATTATCAACTTTCAAATGATCAGAAAGGGTGGATTGAAAAGCAGAAAAATGAAAAGCTGCTCACTTTTGAGAATGGGATCTTAAAACTCACAGATTCCGGTTTAAAAATTTCAGATCTTCTCACTGTTGACATTTTGAGTAAAAAATGATCCTTTAAATTTTATCAAATTAAACAGAGATACTGATTTCATACCAAATAAAAGCTACCTTTCTACTAAAATGACCACTGAAAACAACGATTTATAGTGAATAAAAATATCTTAGTTGCATTTGGAGGCGCCTCCCCGGAGCATGAAGTTTCGGTTATTACTGCTCATCAAGCAATTGCTGCGCTTAAAAATGAGGATTTATATCAAGTGAAACCTCTCTATATAACCAAATCGGGCAGATGGCTTACCGGTGATTACCTCCTTGAATTAGAAAATTTTACAGATCTCAAAAAAGCAGAGGCCAATTCTAATCCATGCTCTTTTACTCAGAATGAGTTTGGTGCAACTGTCTTATCTGAAAGCAGAAAGAGTTGGTTTTCGGGCCGTAATGAGACGGTAATCGATACGGTACTTGTTGCCTTTCATGGTTCAAAAGGTGAAAATGGCTCTTTTCAAGGGATTTGTGAGATGTATAATCTTCCCTACACGGGAAGCGGAGTGATGGGTTCATCCATTGGAATGGATAAAGTAGCAGCAAAATCAATCTGTCGGGATCACGGAATACCGGTCGTTGACGGGGTTGATTTTTTTGAATCTGAGTGGGTTGAAAAGAAGTCCATAATCATTGATAAAATAGAAGGGCTCCGCTATCCCGCCATCATTAAACCGGTACATTTAGGCAGCAGCATAGGCGTTCAAATTGTAAAAAACAGGGAATCTTTAATCAGTGCAGTCGAAACTGCATTTAAATATGATCACCATATTTTGGTGGAAAAAGTAGTGAAACCGCTTATGGAGATTAATTGCTCCGTACTGGGGTCGTCCCATCAGAACAGGGCCAGTGTCTGCGAAAGGCCTGTAGGTAAAGAGGAGATCCTCTCATTTGATGATAAATATATGTCAGAACAGGCGGCCAAGGGTATGGCTTCAGCGGATCGTATTATTCCGGCAAATATATCTGAATCACTATCTAAGGATATTCAGAATAGTTCTCAAAAAATCTTCAGTTTGCTCTCTTGCAGTGGAGTTGCAAGACTCGATTTTCTGGTTGATTCAGATAGCCTCCAATTCTATTTTAATGAAATAAACACCATTCCCGGATCCTTTTCGTTCTACCTTTGGAAAGAGTCCGGCCTCTCGTTTACCGATCTTTTAAAAGAGATGATTGAATTAGCACAATCAGAGTACCGTAATAAGGGAAGACAAATTCAGAGTTACGAGACAAACTTATTGAATAAAAAAGCTGTTATGGGGATTAAAGGACTCAAAGGAACAAAATAAACAATCATGAGAAAATACACTGCCAACTTCTTTTTAATCATCACAATTTTAGTTTTAAGCGCCTGTAGTACCACCGAGGATACGATCACTGTCATTCAAGACGCCCCTCGTGCCGTTGCTGTGCAGGACACTGTAGCGGATTCTGAAGAGTTTTTTCAACTCAATATTGGTGTTTTAGATCCGATTACAAGTTTCGATCCGCTTTATGCGGAAAACCTCAGTTCACAAAGAGTGATTTCATTGATCTATGAAACACTCTATTCATTGAATGATGAGGGGGATGCGGTTCCATCCATCGCCACTTCAGTTGAGATTTCTGAGAATGGATTGGAGTATTTATTTACAATTGATCGCAATGTTTTTTTCCAGGAGTCACAAATATTTACTGCCGGATTAGGCAGAAGAATTCATGCACAGGATATCAAGTGGGCGTTTGAAAGAAGTGCACGTTCCGGGCTTCCCCCTCATGCTGCCGAATTGTTGATGGGAATAACCGGATTTGAAAACTATTACCTGGAACAGAGAGAAGTATTCGATCAGGAGGCAAGAGTTCTTGAAGAAGTGATTGGAATTCGGGTTATCGATAGTAATCGAATCCTGTTTGTGCTCAATGAGAGAGATCCTGATTTTCTAAAAAAATTAGCCTCCCCATTCCTAAGCATCTATCCATCAGAAGCGTTTGCTCAATCCCGGGATGGATTACGCAATAGAGCCGTTGGGACCGGAGCTTATAAACTGGATCGAATTGAGGACGACGGACGGATTGTGCTGATTCGGGATAATAGTGAAAACAGAGTAAACCGTGCAGATCCGCCTGCCATAAACCGAATCGATGTCACTCCTTTTTCATCCGAATCTGATCTTTTTCAAGAATTCACAAATGGAAATATAGACTGGATCCCTGAAATAGGCCCTGAAATAATGGGTCAGGTGCTGGACAATGAGTACAACATCTTGCCCTCTTATGATGAAAACTATGAAATTATTCGGCATCCGGCGGATCGTGTTACCGCATTTTACCTGCATGAACCATCGATCACCCCAAAAAAGTGGTTAATCAGTAGATTAGCCCTTCTAACCGAAGAAGATTTTATGATTCCGGGCACAATTACCCTACAAAATCAAGAATTTCCAATATCAGAGAATGCTGAGCCGCAAGAACAGTATTTTGTTGCCTATACTGAAAATTTGCAAGCCAGGGCGCTCCTGTCTGAAATGAATGGTTTGGTCTTTCAGCCATCATCATCCCTTGTATTTTTTGATATTCGAATTCCAACCCGGAGAACATCTATATACAGTCTCAGCAGTGATTCGTACCATGAGAATTCGATCATATTACCGGCCGATTATTGGCTAAAATTAGATTCCGAAATAATCAGTTTATTTCACCGGAATGTAGATGGAATTCAGAACTCAACAACTCCCTGGGATTTGCAAATAAATAATATTACTGTGATCGATGAGTAATCCATCCAACATGAGTTTTTGCATTGTTGCAAATCCAGAAAAATACTCTATTCAGAAACCCCTGTTAAGGGTAGTAGAGTGGTGCAAGACGAATGATATCCCTCTGTTTATAACTGAAGAACTGTTTACTTTTTTTCCCGCACTATCCGAATCTGAAAGCCTGAAAATTGTCGCTTCCGAAACAGAAGCGATTCAAAATTCACAAATTGTTATTGCTTTGGGAGGAGATGGTACAATACTCCATACAGCCCAAATGGTAAAATACAGCTCAAAACCGGTGTTAGGTATAAATACAGGCCGGCTGGGGTTCATGGCTAATATACAGCCCTCTCAAATAGACGAGGCTTTTGATCACATCATCAATAATAATTTTACGATTGACAGAAGAGATTTTCTGCAGGCAACTGTATCCGGAGGGAAACAGTACTATGCCTTGAATGAGTTCCTGTTTACAAAAAAAGATACCTCATCAATGATCACTCTTAGTGTTGAGTATGATGGTAAACTGATCAATGATTATTGGGCGGATGGACTTTTGGTCTCATCACCCTCCGGATCTACCGCATATAATCTATCTGCGGGCGGTCCCATTATCCTGCCGGGGACACCGGTGATGGTCTTAACTCCCATCAATCCTCATACTCTTACTACACGTCCTCTGGTATTACCCTCTGATAAGAAATTAACGGTAAAAACAAGCGAAACACCTGAAAATATCCTATTTTCATATGATGGGACGATACTTCCACACAATAGTAAAATGGATGTGGAAATAAGCAGGAGCGAATTTTCCTTTCACCTGATTCAACTACCGGATCAGAACTATTTTGAGACGCTTCGTAATAAATTAATGTGGGGAATGGATAAGCGAAAAAATTAAATCAGGATCGGAATTAATAGATATCATTTTTGAGTTCAACCGAACCAAATTTGTGATTCCGAAAAGTAAAGAACAAGAACTAAAAACGTAAAAACAAAAATATCATGAAAGTAACAGTCGTAGGAGCCGGTGGGAATGTCGGTTCAACGGTAGCATACAGCTTGGCAGAAAGAGATTTTGTCAAAGAAATTGTAATGGTGGACCTGGAAAGAAAAGAGGGAGATAAAACTTTTTATCCATCCAAAGGGCGTGCCCTCGACCAGTGGCAGACAGCACCCGTAACCAGTTTTAATACCTACCTGAACGGGACAGTAAACTATGAAGATACGAAGGGGTCTGATGTCTGTGTAATTACAGCAGGAGTTCCCAGAAAACCGGGAATGAGTCGTGACGACCTATTGTCTATCAATGGTAACATTGTAAAGAGTGTTACGGAGCAACTTGTGAAACACTCTCCGAATACAATCATCATTGTGGTATCGAACCCGTTAGATGTGATGACCTATGTAGCTTATGCCGCCAGTAACCTGGATCCTAAAAGAGTCATGGGAATGGCCGGTATTTTAGATACTGCCAGATATCGGGCTTTTCTGGCCCATGAATTGGATGTTTCACCAAAAGATATTCAAGCAATGTTGATGGGCGGACATGGAGACACAATGGTACCATTGCCAAGATATACAACTGTATCGGGTATTCCGGTCACGCAATTCATCTCTGAGTCTAAACTCAATGACATTGTAGAACGCACCAAATCGGGAGGAGGCGAGCTGGTCGGGCTGATGGGAACTTCTGCATGGTATGCCCCCGGTGCAGCAGCAGCGCAGATGGTTGAGGCAATATTACTCGATCAAAATCGTATATTCCCATGTGCAGCATACTGCGATGGTGAGTTTGGAATCAAAGATCTATTTATCGGTGTGCCTGTTAAGCTTGGTAAAGGCGGCATCAAAGAGATCATTGAAATTGATCTGGACGATGAAGAGAAGAAACTTCTAAGAGCATCAGAAGAAGCAGTCCGTTCAACATTGGACGACTTCAAAAAGCTGATGGATAAATAAACCGCAAAAAACGAAGACAAGGCTCTTCACTACTTGCATATAGCCTCAATCCGGATTCCGGGTTGAGGTTTTTTTATTTCTATAGAGCAGGTGCCTTTTATTGTAAATACAATTCAGGCGGATTGGAATATCTGCTTAGGTTTTCTTGCCACATTGAGCCGATCGTATGCCGGGGAATGAAGCTCGTTGGTGGCGCGTCTTCCTATGGATTTGTTGGGGATGCGATTTAGTTCTCAAATATATTTAGCCAGTTCTCGGGAGGACCAATCTCTGCATGAATCGAAAGTCCCTCCAAAGAAATCCCCGAACTTTGTAATAAAATTGGACGTACTTGTAACTGATTGCCGGTTTCATCCCCCTCCGGCCCATAGATTGGGTCATCCAGAATCGGTATCCCTGCCTCTTTAAGATGTAATCTTATTTGATGAGTGCGGCCGGTAATCGGTGTACATTTAACTAAACTGATGTTACCATCCGATTGACATAGTTCGAAATTGGTTTTAGCCGGTTTTGAATTTTCCAGATGATGCCCGCATTCAAATATAAACCCTCTTTTTCTTCGGATGGGGATATCAATAGTCATAGAATCCGATTCCGGAACTCCTTTCACAATGGCGTAATACCATTTGTGCACTTCATTTGCTGAAAATGCCATTTGCAACCGATTGGCCATTTCCCTGTTCTTGGCCAGCAGTACCAATCCGGAGGTCACAGAGTCTAACCGATGGACAATGTTTGTATCTGAATACCCCATCTCACTCAAAATATAGGAGAGAGTGTTCTTGTAATACCTTCCTCCTTGATGCATCGGCATGGGTGACGGTTTATAGACAATCAACCACTCTTCACTCTCCTGAATAATCCTTACATCATCCGGAACAGACGGCTCTTTAACCATCGGAGTGTGATGATAGATCAGCTGATTACTCTGCAGCACAGATTCCGGAGTCGCTTCTCCATTGGATAGCCAGAGCCACTTCCGGTTTATACGGCCAATCCATTCGTCCACTCCGACATATGAAAACCGTTCATGTAAAAAATCGATTAACCTTTTCCCCCTGTCTTTCGGCTTTACCAGCAGTGTGCGGGTGAGAGGATATGGCTCTATAATACGAACACTACTGCTTTTGAAGTTCACGCTCTTTGAAATCTTCATTAAAGTAATTATACCATTTCCGAAATGGTTTAAAAGCGTGATCCGGATCAAAGGGCCTTTTGTACTCGCTCTTTTTGCACTCCTCACTGCAGCAGCCTTCCATTATTTGCGCCCCCTCTTCAGAACAGACAAACAACTTGTTACACTCCATATTGGCACAGTTGATATAACTGTCTGCAGGTTTGCCGGTAATATCACATTTTGCAATCGGTTGTAAATTCTCTTTGTTAACGGGTACTACCAATCGGTCGTCAAAGACAAAACATTTTCCTTCAAAGTGCTCCCCGCCTTCCTCTTTTGCATATTTCAGGATGCCGCCATGAAGCTGATTTACATCATCCCAGCCTTTCTTCTTCATTAACACTGAAAATTTTTCGCAACGAATTCCCCCGGTACAGTACATCAGAACTTTTTTGTCTTTCGGGATCTCTTTTCCGGCTTCGTCCAGCCATTTTGGGAAATCATAAAAGTTCTCAACATCCGGCTTGATGGCTCCTTTGAAATGGCCGACTCTCGATTCATAATTATTTCGCACATCGATCATCACATAGTCGTCCCGGTTTTCCATCACCTCTTTCCATTCGGCCGGAGACATATAATACCCGCCCTCTTTCGGGTTCAGGTTGGGTTCATGTATCGCGACAATCTCCTCCCGAACTTTACAGCTTAACTTTGCAAAAGGAATTTCATCATGCAGATCTGTTTTGAACTCTGTCTCCTCAAACCCCGGGATTCCACGGAGGGTTGCCTTATATTTTGATATTTGCTCAGGAGTTCCCCCAAGGGTTCCGTTGATGCCCTCACTGCTGATGTAGACTCTGCCTTTGAGTCCCAATTCTTTCATGAATTTTTTATGATCACTACAAAATTTATCAGGATCGCTGATTTCCTGAAAAAAGTAGTAGAGAATGACTTCGGTTTTCATCGTTTATATTTTTGAGACGATTTTAAATTAGAATTCGTTTATACTATCTGAGTTCTATAATTTACGATGATTTTCAACAAGATTTAAACCTTCCATCGCGGATGATAAACGTTTTAAAAACAGCTGCAGTACAATCTCTGGCGCTCTTTACCCTGCTCATCGTCTCTTCGGGCCTGTCTGCACAGGATCGCAGTGAGCGGCATTCACATTTTGGAGATCATCCAATCTTTCAGAGTATTGAAATTGCGGCACAAAATGGCTTGATCTCCAAAGAGGAAGCTCTGCTTCAAAAATTCTATGCCGGATTTGATTTGGAGCAATTAGATCCCATTTACAGATCTGAAAATGATCCGCCCATAAAGTGTATGGTGCCCGTGATGATTGAATATGAGCAACTCAAGAATGAAGTTACTCCAGAACTTGCGGCCAAAATAGAAGGGTTGCTCAATCCACAAACCGCCTCACAAGTTGGAAACAGCTATATCTCACCTTCCGGGAATTTCATTTTGAAATATGATACATCCGGATCACATGCTGTTCCGGCTGAAGATGATAATGAAAACGGAATTCCGGATTATGTAGAAAAAGCAGCTTTTGCGGCAGATTCTTCCTACAGCTATATGGTGGGGAATCTTGGCTTTAAAGATTTTATTGAAGATGAACCTTATGAGATCTCTTTTGAAAATTTTAATGTGTATGGGAGAACGTATTTCTCCGGCTCTTCATCAAGGATTGCAGTTAATAATAATTTTGAGGGTTTTGACCCAAACACCCACCCGGAAGGGGATGTAATCGGAGCTCTCTATGCAACGATTGCACACGAGTTAAAGCATTCCTCTCAGTTTGAGGTAATAGGGTCAGGTGGTTTAAGAAACTATACGGTATGGACCGAGATGGATGCCACCCTGATGGAGGATGTCGTATTCCCGGATGTGAACGATTATTACAATTACATCATGGGTAAAAACGAGGATTATAATGAAGATTTTAGCGATAAGAATGAATATTGGGACAGAAATAGCCCTCACAGCCTGTCAATTTTTGACAATCCAGGATCCGCCACACCGGGCCTCTATTGGCATGTTACCTGGATGATCTATTTTCATGAGAAATTTGGGCCTGAATTCTGGGTAGAGGTATGGGATGTAATCGAACAGGATCGAGCGTCCGGCAACGGTAATGAATTCAGGTTTATTGATTCAATGGATCAGGTGTTGAAATCAAATGGGTCATCGATTAAAAATGAACATATACAAAATCACATGTGGCATATGGGTTCCGGGCCCGATTTTTCCCGGTATAATTTTGGTTTTTCTGACCGGGAAAACTATCCGAACGCAAGTTTGGGAGAGGCTCAACCCTTAACACCAAACTCTCCAACATTTATCAATCAAGTTGTACCATTACAATCATTTGCTGCACGTTATCATAATTTGGTTCCTTCCAGTAACTCTCTGGGACAACCCTTGTTCATTTTAGACTCACAAGAATCGAAAGGATTTGGATTGGGTGTCGTAGGTTATTTCCTGGATGGTTCTGTTGAATATATTACTGCGTTCGATCCAAATTCAACCCGACAAATAGTCCAGACAACATGGTCATGGGAAGACCTTGTTGATGTAAATGTAGCCGTGATCAATACGAATGAATCAGGGATAACATCCGGATATACCCTTGAAATAAACTCCATTGAGCCGGATGAAGATGTTATTTCCCAAAATTTTCCGAACCCTTTCAACCCTACGACTCGCATTGAATTTGCACTCAGTGACACAAAGGATGTCTTAATTGATGTATATGATACCCTTGGCAGAAAAGTGGCAACATTGGTGGATGGACAGTTAAACAGTGGGTTTCATTCGATCATTTTTGACGGTTCCGGTCTGGCCTCCGGCGTTTATCTCTACAGAATCGTTACCAATGAAACCGTTATTTCGAAAAAGATGATGTTGATCAAGTGATGCAAACCGTTTCTACTTTGGAATTGCTGCCACTATCATATTTGACCGTCACATTTTCATAAACTTTTTCCCAGGCAGTATTCATCTTTTAGACTTATGCACTCATCATTTTTTGAATGACTCCTTCTCACAACTCTCTCCGCGGCAACACTCATCGACATTGATGCCACAATTTGAGCATTGTCCATGACCGTGTACCCAAACCAGATCGGCCGGCTGCCCGCAATAAAGGCAACGGTTCTGTTGATTCCCGACCGATTTATTTATTGGATCACTCTTCACTTGTAAGTTCAAGATATGCGACATCTATGTTACGGGATAGAGATAAAAAAGCACTGGGGCTGACAAAATCGGGGAATTCTTCAAATTGATCCCGGTCTGTAATATCTTCACGGGAACGTCCTTCCTGAATGGCAGTTTCAGTATAATCGAGAAGTTTCGTGAGAAAATCCCGTTTTACCATCAGGTCCTCCCTGTCTCCGGTCACTCCAAAATCGGGATTCCCATGACCGAAAATAAACAGTGTTTCAGCATCCGCTTCATTATAAACCGTTTCAAGCAGTTCAATCCAGCCGGAAATAGAGGCCCCACCATTTCTGTCAATAAAGGGATAAAGACGATTGAATATGAGGTCTCCCATATGAGCTACATTTGCGTTTTCAAACCAAATGACAGAATCTCCTTTGGTATGAGCCGGACCATAATATTTAGCTGTAATCGTTTCGTTGCCCATTCTCTTGCTGTATTGATCACTGAATACCGTTTCTGGATATGCTTGATCGGCTTCACTGTCTGATGCGATGGCTGAACTCCTCTGCAGTTCAGGAACATTTTGGTGGGCGATAATTTCATAGCCATTATTCTGAAAAACCGGATTTCCGCCTACGTGATCCCCATGATGATGAGTATTAAAGAGTACACGTTCCATCCCGGAACCGTACTCTGAAATGCCCTCCACAAAAGCGCTGGCAGGGGCAGGAAATTGCGAATCGATGGCCAAAATGCCATTATCAGTTGTGTACCACCCAATAGTGCCTCCCTGCATAGAAAAAATACCCACACCTCCTCTCAGCTGCGTAAAAGGCGATTCTTGCTTAAAACTCAACGTTGGCAGGATAGTAAATCCTGCGGATAACATGCCTGCGTATTTTATAAAATCAATTCTTTTCATAATGGTTTAATTAATCCAGGGTTAAATCGTCACGAATCAGGAGCAAAATGGCTCCATGAGGTACGATCAGATACTTCTCGTTTTCAAATTCAATTTCAAAGGTTCGGTTTTTTAGGAAAATCGCTAAATCTCCCTCTTTCGCCTGCATCCCCATATATTTGGGGTCTGCTGATCCATCTTTCCAGGGTTCATCAATCTCCTGTGATGGGATCGGATAACCCGGTCCCGTTTTAATGATATATCCGCTATGAATTTCCTCTTTTTCTTTCACAGAAGCGGGAAGAACCAATCCGCTCTTGGTATGAGTCTCCATATCCCGGGGTTTCACTAAAACCCGGTCCCCAATAATGATAAATTTTTCTACTGAATTAAGATATTCCTGAATCATCGATTAATCTAAAGGTTCATTCATTAAACTTTTTGAAATGTAAATGTTTAGCGGCAAAAAATCAGTATATGAGGAAAGAAACGACCGAATACAATAAAACGTTTCATTCAGAAATTTGTGAAACCTAAATTGCCGTTGTATCATTTAATAGCCAACTATTAACCAATCACTCCTGGTATGCTTAGATTTATTTTAGTTCCGATAATATCACTTCTCTTCAACTCATTGCTGATCGATTCTGTTCATGCACAAATAGACCGCCCAACGGGGGAGCATTTTCAGACCCGGTCAGAAGTGATTGGTCAGCGCGGAATGGTTGCAACGAGCCATCCATTGGCCACTCAAATCGGACTGGATATATTGAAAAAAGGGGGTAATGCGATTGATGCAGCCATTGCTGCTAATTCTGCCATGGGGTTGATGGAACCGACCGGTAACGGAATAGGAGGGGATCTGTTTGCCATTATCTGGCATGAAGAGAGCGGACAGATATACACAATCAATGCCAGTGGACGGTCTCCGATGGGTTTATCCTATGACCGGCTTATGGAAGAACTTGATGAGCTGGGCAGCCCGAATCGCATTCCACCATCAACCCTGCTATCCGTATCTGTTCCGGGTGCCGTGGGTGGCTGGTTTGATATGCATGAACGATTCGGGTCTTTAAGCATGGCTGACATTCTGGAGCAGTCTATTTATTACGCAGAAAATGGTTTTCCGGTCACCGAGGCTATTGCAGATTCCTGGCAGCGTAGTGTCCCGGTTTTGAGCAGCCAGCCGGGTGCTTTTGTGGAAACTTTTACAATCGACGGACGCGCACCGGAGAAAGGCGAAATTTTCAGTAATCCTGATTTAGGGAACACATTCAGGCTGTTGGCTGAAGAGGGGCGATCTGCTTTTTATGAAGGGGAGATTGCTGAAAAAATGGATGCGTTCATGCGTGAACATGGAGGATATCTACGATATGAAGATTTCAGTTCACACCGGTCTGAATGGGTGGATCCTATTTCTGTGAACTATCGCGGATATGATATTTATCAATTAGGGGGGAATAGTCAGGGCATCGCTGTGTTGCAAATGCTCAATATCCTTGAGGGTTACGATCTCTCGTCGATGGGATTTGCATCGGAAGAGACGTTACATTTGATGGTTGAGGCCAAAAAATTAGTCTATGAAGATCGTGCAAAATATTATGCGGATTCCGATTTTTACGATCAGCCTTTGGATAAGCTTCTATCAAAAGAGTATGCGGCAGAACGCAGGGAACTGATCACTGACAGAGCGGCCCGGAGAGTGGTATCGGGAGTTGATGGATTGCATCAAGGCGGTACCATTTATCTGACAACCGCAGATAAGGATGGCAATATGGTGTCGCTGATTCAAAGTAATTTTCGCGGTATGGGAACTGGTTTTGTTGTTCCGGGCACCGGATTTAGCCTGCAAAACAGGGGGGAACTCTTTTCACTCGATCCGGACCACCCGAATGCCTATGAACCGGGTAAAAGGCCGTTTCACACCATTATACCGGGTTTTGCAATGAAAGATGGAAAACCATGGTTCAGTTTCGGGAATATGGGTGGCGGGTATCAGCCGGTCGGACATTTGAGTCTGATTACCAATGTGATCGATTTTGGTATGAATATTCAGGCAGCCGGTGATGCGCTGCGATGGATGCATGCCGGGTCGACCCAACCGACGGATGATCTGCCTGATATTCTGGAAGATGGCGGAACCCTTCACTTAGAGTCTGCTATTGATTATGAAACGGTGCGTGCATTACGGTCCAGAGGACACAGGGTGCAAATAGGGATGGAGTTTTTCGGCAGGTATCAGGGAATCTTAAAAGACCATGAAAAAGGAGTCTATTTTGGAGCATCCGAGTCCAGAGTGGATGGACAGGCAGCGGGGTATTGACAATTCGGCCAATGTAGTAACTTAAAAATTAAGTTTAATATGTTTCTGCTGCTTTTGCCTGCGGCAGATTTACATAAAAAGTAGATCCTATCCCCGATTCACTTTCACATCGAACCTCGCCATTCATCATTTCAGCGAGTTGCTTTACAATGGATAAACCCAGCCCAATGGAGACCTCATCCCCTGTTGGTTTGCTTCCGATTTTACTAAATTTTTTAAAAAGTTGATCCTGTTTATCTTTTGGAATACCGGGGCCCTCGTCACGTACATAGATCTCTCCTCTGGAATCAACTGCTTGAATACCTATGGTAATTTCAGATCCAAACGGTGAATATTTTATCGCATTTGAGAGTAGATTTTCAATAATCTGACTGGTCAACAGTGGGTCCGAATATAGAACAACATCCACATTTGATTCCGGAGGTTTTATACTCATTTTTTTGTGAGCTAACTTTTTACTGAAGCGTTTTATTGTTCTCTGAATTAATTCATGAGCGGACACAGGCTCCGGCTTTGCAGTGATTTCCCGCTGTTCGATACGATGCACATTGAGATAGTTTTCAATTAATTCAAACATTCGATTTGAGCTCTGATTGATCGTTTTGCCTATCTCTTGAATCTCCTCCTGAGTGAGTTTACTATCTTTCAATGACAAAAGTTCACCAATTGCCTGAATCCCCGTAAGCGGATTTCTAAGATCGTGCACTGCAATATTCATAAAGTTATTTTTTTCACGATTCATCTCTCTCAAGATCTTATTTTGTTGACGAATCTCCTCCGATCGCTTTTGTACTTCTTGTTCAAGTTTCTTGTTAAATGCCTCCAGTTTGCGCGTTTTATATCGATTTGAGTAGTGAATAGTCCCGTATATAAAGAATCCAAACAATATGAAATAGATCAGATAAGCCCATATGGTTCGAACCCAAGGTGGATTGATATCAAAAGTGAGAGCGGCAACAGAACTTTCTACTCCTGCTCTATTTCTAGCTTGTACTTGAAACTGATACTCATTCTCAAGTAATGCTGTATATTCCACAACATGATTTGTGGTCCAATCAGACCACTGTTGATCATATCCTTCCAAGCGATACCGATACTCTACGTTTCGACTTGTATCAAACCAGGGAGCCGCAACGGTAAACCGAAATCGTGTATTTCCGTAAGGTTGCTCAAGTTGATTTCCAATTATCGGTAGAAATGTTCGGATTGTATCTGTTATCAAATCGATTTTACGAATTTGAGGTTGCGGTAACTCGGCAATGTTAGAATCAACATCCAGTGAATAGCGGTAGAGTCCATTGGCGTTACCAAACCATATATCATTAAAAATTTCATTGATGACAAGGGAAACAGTCTGAGGTATGGTTCGAAATTGAGCACCACTTACTTCTGCATCATCAGAAAAAAAGTTTCGGAATTCTGTCACATAGGGTCGTTCGGAAGAACTTCCAGCCCATACAGTACCATCCTTGTGATAAAAGCGATAAATTCCCAAAATCTCTTCTTCAGGTAAATCCGGTATTCTCCACTCTTCAAACGTATCTCTCACTGAATCAAATCTATAGAAGTTGGTGATTGTAGACACATAAAGAGTATCCTCAATCATCTGCATCGTTGGATTGTGGTTCACAAAATAGTTTTCATCATCCGTGTAAACTTGTACCTGATCCGGATCAAAGTCGGGGTGAACATAACGCACTCCATGAGCTTGAGTGGCGACCCAAATTCCACCGGATTTATCTTCCAGCAGTTGCCTTGCCGGGCTCTCAGTGCGTATGATTTCATCGGATGAAATAAATTGATCTCCCTGTTTTTCGATGAAGAATATTCCGTTTAGTGTTCCCACATAAATGCGTTGCGGATTCACTTTGGATTGCATCACACTTGCTCCATAAATTTCAGACAATCGTGTAGTTTCCATATCATTGACGAGGTATATGCCATGATTATTGGCTGCCAGAACACTAAGATCGCCCGGTGAATCCGGATTCTCATATTGAGCTAAATCCCAGGTTAAAGCAGTAACATTAGGATTCGCAACAAATTTATTCCCCTCCAAATGAAAGAGTCCCAGAGAGGTTGCCACATAGAGTCGCTCGTCGACCTCCATCGCATATAAGACAGTTCCTTCCAATCCATTTCTATCGTCATAAAAAGAGATTGGATTTTGAATTTCTGCAATCGCAAACCCATAATTCATTGCAATCCATAAATTTCCATTCTGATCCTCATAGAGACCGGTTACAACATCAACCTCAAGTCCATTTTCTTTATAAATTCTCTGAACAAGTTCACCTTGGCGATTCATGATAAAAACTCCTTGGGTTGAAGTTCCGATCGCGTAATGCCCATTGCTCAAAGTGATACCGTAGGTTGCTGAACCGCCAATTAGATCGTCATTAATTTCATTCACAAAAGGTGTCAATGTACCTTCCGGTGAATCCTCAGTTTCATGGGTTTGATAAAGGTATAGACCCCTTCTCACCGTTCCTATAAGAGCCTGGTTTTCATTGTAAGGAAGCATGAAATATGGGATCATATCGTCGGTCAAAGCTTCTCCGCCGGGGGCTACTTCAAGATCAAAATTCTCAGTAATAGTCAGTAACCCGGTTTTCACTTCTCCCAGATATAGTTTGTCATTTACTTTAAAAATATTGAACAGATTGTTTTCAATAGAAACAATCGATGTAAACTGCTCACCATCAAACCGAAACAATTTGTCACGAGTTGATACAAGAATATCATCTTCCCATTCGATCATATTGTGAAAGGCTCCAAATTCTCTATGCTCTTCATCCATCAAATCCTGTAAGTGATGGTAAGATGGATAACCCATAGAATCCGGTACGATTTGGCCGAACCTGTTGGACATGCCGTAGTATGTTTTTCCGGATGAGGTGGTAAGCAGATCAGTAATCATTAAGGGAGTACCCCTAACCATTTCAAACTCTTCTCCGTCAAATAGTACAATACCGTTCCCTGTTGCTATGGCAATGTGACCATTGGAAAGTTCTGTTATTTCCCATGACTGATTATGGGCTTGGTACTCCTCGGGGAGAAAATTATAAATAAATGGGTTTCCCAATAATTGGGCTTTAAGAGACTCTTTTGGTAAGGATACTAAGATTAGAAACAAACTAACCTGCAGGACAAAATGGGTCAAATTTAGGGGTAAAACTTTTGAAATATTCATTATTCGATTCATGTAATCATCATACTTCAAAAAAATGATATAAAGCCTGACTGTTCGGGGTCACATTAATTTAATCCCTTTTGGCTTGGTTTTGATTCAATTTTATTTCAAAAACATCCAAATAGGATCTGATACCGGGAACTTTACTTCCCGCTAATATACGTTTGGTTTGGAAAATTTAGAATTCTAATTAAAAAAGTAAAAGTCAATAGTTTTATTCAAGTTAGTTGAGATAATTTTATTTGGCTGTTTTTAAGATTTTTTGATAAAAAAATAGCATATTTAGCATAAATCAGTTTATTTCAGACAACCAAAACATATTTTAACATCAAACAAACACAACGTACATGAAATATTCAGTATCAGAACAATATAACACAGTGATCCTGACATTTAAGGGGAAAGCAATGGGCGGGCCTTCAGCTACAGGCTTATCTGATGACATTAAAAAGTTCATAGAAGAGGGCAAAACAAATGTTGTAGCTGATTTGAGTAAAGTGACGTTTATGAATTCGTCCGGACTTGGAATCTTGATTTCAACTCTTACCAGTTTGCGGAATGCCGGTGGAGACTTGAAAATTTGTGGAGCTTCGGACAGAATTGAAAGTTTGCTGATCGTAACAAAACTCATCACGGTTTTTGACCACTACAAAACACTGGATGAAGCTGTAAAAGCTTATCAATAGAGATTTATTATTTTGAAAGGCAGGCGTGCTGTTCTTCAGCTATATTAATAAACTGATTTGATCATTCACTCATACAGTGAATGATCAACCTATGACTATTTGCTTCCGTTATAGCGGACGGATAAGACTGTGATATCATCAGATTGTGTTGCGGATCCGGCAAATTTCATCACTTCCAGGAACAAACCTTTAACTTGAGAATCAAGTGCACGGGGGCCATTTTTCTTTAAATAGCTGATGACCCGTTCTTCATCAAAAAAGTCTGATGATTCATTTTCAGCTTCTGTGACTCCATCTGTAAACGTTACAATGGTATCACCCGGATTGAGCTGTACAGTTCCTTTTTGATATGGTGCATTCTCAAATTTACCTAATAGTAAACCCCCTACATCCTCTATTTCAGTAACTTCTCCTTTTTCAGATGCAATATAGGGGAGGTTATGTCCGCCATTGCAATAATTCAGTTCCCCGGTTTTTACATTTAACACGCCAATAAAAACGGTAACAAATGTCGACATGTCACTCTCGGGAATCAGCATGTTGTTTACCTTATTGATGCATTCCGCCGGATCGGATACTTCAGAAGCGATCGCTTTCAGCATCGTTTTACAAACAGCCATATAGATGGCGGCAGGCATCCCTTTACCGGCCACATCACCTATAAAAAAGATTAAATGGTCATCATCTATCATTAGAAAATCAAAAAAATCACCGCCTACATGTTTGGCAGCAATCATATTGGCATATACACCAAAACGGTCATCATCCGAAAAGACCGGGAAATCCTGATGGAGCAGCTTCTGCTGAATTCTGGCAGCCATGTCCAGATCAAAATTAATTGATTCCAACTGTTTTTCCACTTCCAGAGAGCGATAAATTCGTTCTATTTCCTGAAATGATTTTTCAATCGTGGTCTCCATATCCTTAAAATCAATCGGCTTTGTTACAAAATCATAGGCTCCCCTGTTCATCGCAGTACGGATGTTTTCCATATCGCCGTATGCCGAAACCATGACCGTTTTGAGGTCCGGCCGTTCCAGGTTTTGAAGTTCATTCAGCAGGGTGAGTCCATCCATTCGCGGCATATTGATATCACTCAAAACCAAAGAAACATCATTATTAACCTTCAGAGACTCCAAAGCCTCACTTCCATTTTCAGCAAATAAAAATTCATACTCTTTTGATTTAACCTTATGCCTGAATTTCTGGAGCATAAGCATTTGCAGATCCGGCTCATCATCAACAACAAGTATTTTCCTTATTTGAGAATTCATATGGTTCACTATTTTGGTTTAATCATCTTGTTGATTTCATCTTTCAATGAATCGAAATCAATTGGTTTCGTAAAAAATTCCCGGGCTCCGGATGCGATGGCACGTTCATAATTCTCCTGATCACCGTACGCAGAGATCATGGATACTTTAATCGCCGGATATTTTTTTCTCACTTTTTCAAGGAGTTCCAATCCGGACATTCCGGGCATATTGATGTCTGAAAAGACATAAACAACATCCGGTGGTTCCGAGCTGCCGAGGACATCCAGAGCTTCATTCCCTGAAAATGCGAATTCCATGTGAATTTGATTGCTCCGTATCTCTTTCCTGAACTTCTGTCTGAAGAGCATCTCTACATCTTTTTCATCATCAACTACTAAAATTTTTATCATCTTTATACTGTCTGTATTTATAGATTTTGATTCATTAAAAACGACCTGTTAGAATAACACTCTTCAATCACTCTTTAAACCTTTTGCAATAATATAACATTCTTTCATTAGTTCGGTAACATAATGGTGAATGTCGTACCCACTCCAAATTCAGATGAAATATTCATAGAACCCCCGTGTGCTTTCACAATATCATTTGTAATAGATAGTCCCAGCCCTGTTCCTTCGGTCCCTTTTTTTGTCGTAAAAAACGGCTGCAAGATTTTATCCTTAATTTTATCAGGTATTCCCGTCCCGTTATCTTCTATTTCTAAAACAACATTCCCATTCTGTGCTTTTGTCCGAATCGTTAATTTTGCATTATAAGGATCTGACGGCTGTTCGCTGGCCGCTGACAGTTTTTCCCTCATCGCATCAAACCCATTATTACACAAATTCAAGATCACCCTCGAAAAATCCTCTGTTATCATCGGCACTTTTCCAATGGAACTGTCCAAATCGAGATCAATATCAACATTGATCGGATTTTTACTGGCCCTCATCCCATGGAATGCAAGGTTTACAAACTCTTTGAGCACCGTATTTACATCCGTCGGCTCCATTTTCCCGCTGCCACCCCGGCTGTGTTGCAACATAGATTTTACGATACCGTCGGCACGGGTTCCGTGTTCGTATATTTTGCGAAGATTGCCTGCAATATCATCAAGAATTTCGAGGGCGTCTTCCATATGGCTCATATCCCCCGTTTTATCATTCGCGCCGGTATTAGACCCTCCATTGGCGGAAGCATTGGAAGTGAGGGAACTCTCTGAAAGCTGACGGCTGACAGCTGACAACTCTTCCTTCACCTCTTCGATCATTTCAATACTTACATCCGAAAAGTTAGTCACAAAATTGAGCGGATTTTTGATTTCGTGTGCGATTCCGGCCGTTAACTGACCCAGACTGGCAAGCTTCTCCTGCTGCACAAGCTGCTCCTGGGCGGATTTCAAATTCGTTAATGCAGACTGCAATTTTTGATACGCCTCTGCATTTTGCATCGCCACACCTACATTGGCAGCAATCGTGGTAAGCAGACGCTGGTCGTATTCATCAAATCGAGTACTTCGGTTTTTACTTTGAACGCTGATTACACCGATCGACTCCTTCCCGGCAATAATAGGCACGCCCAGGAATGATTCCACCCACTCCCCCTTTTTTTCAAGTTTAAGCTGCTCATATGTTTTTTCAAGCTCCTGATTTACAAGTAGCGGCTTCCTGGTTTTAATAATTTTTTCAGTGATATTATTTGCAAAAGGCCTTGATTGAATGGTTTCACCATAGGTATAAGGAAAGTTGAGCATATTGGATTCGACATCGTAAAGAGCCAGATAAACGATATCCGCTTTAAAGGTATCTTTCATCTGATTGCCAACCAGCTCTATAAGCTTGTCCAACTCAAGCTGTGAAACCAACGCCCGGCTAATGTTATTAACCGTTTGCATTTCAGCCGCTCGCTGCTCTGTTTCCTGCAATAAACGAACGGTTTCGTTAAAGAGTCTGGCATTTTCAATAGCTACACTCATACTGTTGGTAAGAGTGGCTAAAAGGCGCACATCGGAATCCGTAAATGCATGTTCCTTTTCGATGTTTTGCAGGCTTACCGAACCTTTTACATCATCCCCTACAATCATGGGTACAAAAACGCCGGATTTTGGGGGATGCCCTTTGGAAACCCCTTTACCGCCATATTTTTTGGACGTTTCTGTATAATTTTCATTGATTAATAACGCTTCTTTAGTTTTAATCAAATGTTCATTTGCCCAGATAAATGGACGGGGTTCACTGTATAGCCTTTCACCGTTCTCAATTGCAAACTCCCAGGTTTCAAGTTTATTTTCATGGTCAAATGTGCGAATGAGGAGGGTTTGGGTATTGAGCACTTCACAAATACGATTTCCGACCAGGTTATAAATGGCATGCATATCCATTTCCCGCACAAGGCCTTCCTGTACACTGTTAATGACAGCCAATTCTGCATTTCGCTGCTCTGTTTCGGCCAGAAGGCGTGTTGTTTCATTAAATAACCGGGCGTTCTCCAGGGCCACACTCATACTGTTAACCAGCGTATTTAACAGGCGTACATCTGACTCACTGAACGCATTTTCCCTGTCCAGATTTTGAAGGGTCACATAACCGCGAACGTTGCTTCCTACAATCATCGGAACTAACAATACTGACTGAGGCATTGCAGTACCCGGCGCCGGTTTAAAAACGACCCCGTTGATTTCGGACATCGTTTGAGCTGCTTTTTCATTAAACAGCTGTGTTTTTTGTTCTTGAATGAGCTTCTCTCTCACTTTATCATACGGTCGTTTATCAATATATAACCGCTCCCCATCTTCGAACAGGTACTTGAAATCTTCCATTTTACTTTCGGTATCAAAAGTAATAATAGCCGTAACCTGCGAATCAAAGAGGTCTCTAATTTTATCACCCACCAAATCATAAATCCCCTGAAGGTCCATTTCGGCTACGAGGCCTTCCTGCACGCTGTTGATAACGGCCAGCTCCGCATTTCGCTGTTCGGTTTCATTGAAAAGCCGCGCGTTTTCAAGGGCTACACTCATACTGTTGGCCAGGGTGCTCAGCAGTCGCACATCTGATTCACTGAATGCAAATTCGCGGTCAACATTTTGAAGGGTTACATAACCGCGAACTGTATCTCCGATAATCAGAGGTACATAGACCATAGACTTAGCCAATTTGGTACCCGGTACAGATGTTTGTGTCTCACCGGTAATGGAAGTAAATGCCTCAGAAGCATTTTCATTGATCCAGATCAGTTTTTGGGATTGGATCAGATAGTTTCGAAGTTTATCGATCGGCCTTTCTCCGGGATAATAACGCTCGCCATTTTCAAACAGATACTGAAATTTTTCAGTACGACTCTCATGGTTAAAGGTACAGATAGCTGCAACCTGAGCATCAAACAGATCTCTAAGCCGGTCACCGACCAGATCATAAATACCCTGCAGGTCCATTTCTGCTACCAGGCCTTCCTGCACGCTGTTAATTACAGCCAGCTCCGCATTTCGCTGTTCGGTTTCATTGAAGAGACGTGCGTTCTCGAGAGCCACACTCATACTGTTGGCAAGGGTGCTCAAAAGTTGCACATCGGATTCACTGAATGCCTGTTCACGGTCGAGATTTTGTAACGATACATACCCGCGAATAGAGTTACCTATTTGAAGAGGAACATACAGCAGGGATTTTGGTTCACGAGTGCCCGGCACAGCTTTAGGAGCCTCTTCGCCAATAATAGAAGCTATTGTTTCGTCAGCATCTTCATTTATATGGATCAGCTTCTGAGTTTTAATCAAATATTCACGAAGATTATCAATGGGTCGTTCCCCCGGATAAAACCGTTCCCCATTTTCAAAGACATAATTGAAATTTTCGGTTTTCTTGTCGTGATCAAACGTACAAATTGCAGCCACTTGAGCATCAAAAAGCTCCCGAATTCGATCCCCTACCAGATCATAAATCCCCTGCATATCCATTTCAGCTACCAGGCCTTCCTGCACACTGTTGATGACCGCCAGCTCTGCATTTCGCTGTTCGGTTTCATTGAAAAGACGGGCATTTTCGAGTGCCACACTCATGCTATTGGCAAGAGTACTTAACAACTGCACATCACTATCACTAAAGGCGTATTCACGGTCCAGGTTTTGAAGGCTAACATATCCTTTCACCTGATCGTTAATTACCAGCGGGACATATACCATCGATTTTGGGAATTCAGTGCCGGGAGCAGCTTTCGTTGAAGCACCAACTTTTTTTACTTCATTGAGGGCATCTGAATTGATGTGAATTTTTTTCTTATGCTGAATCAGGTATTTACGTATTTCATCATTTCTTCTAGGTGTCGGATAGTACCGTTTCCCATCCTCAAAAACGTATCTGAATTCTTCAGTTTGTTTATCAAGATTAAAAACTGCAATTACTGTAACCTGGGAATCAAATATTTTTCTGACCCGCTCACCCACCAGGTCATATATTCCCTGAAGATCCATCTCTGCCACAAGACCCTCCTGAACACTGTTGATAATCGCTAATTCTGCATTTCGCTGTTCGGTTTCGTTAAAAAGATGGGCATTTTCAAGGGCTATACTGATACTATTGGCAAGTGTATTTAAAAGCTGTACATCCGAATCACTGAAAGCGTGTTCACGATCCAGATTTTGCAATGTGATATAACCAAAAACTACCTCCCCGGCTTTCATGGGTACATATAATGCAGATTTAGTGGGTTTTGTGCCTTCAGCTACGGTCGGTTCTTCACCGGTAATCTCTCTCCAGGCTTCATCTGCATTTTCGTTTATAAGAATCAGTTCACCCATTTCTATAAGCCGTACACGCAGATTATCGATAGGGCGGGGTTGTATATCATGAAGCTGGTCATCCTCAAATAGATAATGAAAATTTTCTGTCTTGTTTTCATGATTAAATGTACAGATCCCTACAACCTGAGCATCAAAAAGCTCCCGAATTTTTTCGCCAACCAAATCATATATTTCCTGCATTTTCATTTTGGCAAGAAGTCCTTGTTGAACACTGTTGATAACAGCAATTTCAGCTTCCCGTTGCAGAAGTGTTGCAGATAAATCCCGATCGCTTTTTTTCATGTCCTTAACGGATTCATTGATGTTTGCTCAGTTTAATCATCATACTGGTGCCATTTTTTTCACTTTTGATTTCCAGTAATCCCCCATGAGCCTTTATAATATCATTAGTGATGGATAGCCCCAGGCCGGTCCCTTCCGTCCCTTTTTTTGTCGTAAAAAACGGCTGCATAATTTTGTCCTTAATCTCCTTGGGAATACCCGGGCCGTTGTCATTGATTTCGATAACCAACTTTCCATTCTCCGACGACGTGCGAACTGTTAATTTGGGAAGATAGGCTGACTTCTGCGAGCTGTCTGCCGACACCTTCTCCCTCATCGCATCAAAAGAATTATTGCATAGGTTCAAAATAACCCGGCTAAAATCTTCCGTAATCAATGGAACCTTGTCGATCGATTCATCCAGTTCAAACTGAATATCAACATTTATAGGATTTTTACTTGCACGCATTCCATGAAATGCAAGATTTACAAACTCTTTAATGATTGCATTTACATTCGTAGGTTCCATTTTCCCACTGCCTCCCCGGCTGTGTTGCAGCATCGATTTCACAATACTGTCAGCCCGGGTGCCGTGTTCAAAAATTTTCTGTTGGTTCGCATCGATATCGTTTAAAATTGCACTCAATTCTTCAACATCTATCTTTCCATTAGACGATAATCGATTGATCTCTTCACGGGCTTCTTCTATTAATTCAATCGATAAATCTGAAAAATTAGTTACAAAATTGAGCGGATTTTTGATTTCATGGGCGATACCTGCGGTCAGTTGGCCCAGGCTGGCCAGTTTTTCCTGCTGTACAAGCTGCTCCTGGGCGGCTTTCAATTCATCCAGTGCAGACTTCAGTTTTTCATACGCATCGGCATTTTGCATCGCCACACTTACGTTGGCAGCAATCGTTGAGAGAAGGCGCAAGTCATTTTCATGAAACCGGTTCTCTTCTTCCGTGCTTTGAACACTGATAACCCCAATGGGTTTTCTACCAATTTGCACAGGAACACCAAGAAAAGAGGAGGTAACCCGTCCGATCCGTTTTGCTTTTAACTGCTCCCTGATTTCCTGAATTCCTTTGTTAATCAATAAGGGTTCATTATTGGTGATGATCCTCTCCGTGAATCCATCCCCAAACTTTCGCGGCTCATTTTTATCACCGTATTCATAAGGGAATTGGATCAAATCAGAGGCCTCATCATACATAGCAACATATACGATATCGGCTTTGAATGTCTCCTTCATCAGCTCACCCACAAGAGTGATGAGTGCATCAAAATCGAGTTGTGAAACAAGCGCCTGGCTAATCCGGTTTACGGTTTGCAGCTCTGTAGCACGCTGTTCGGTCTCTGACAGAAGGCGAGTGGTTTCGTTAAAAAGACGTGCATTTTCCACCGCGACACTCATACTGTTGGTAAGGGTCGTAATCAACTGAAGGTCACTTTCACTGAATGCGTTTTCCGTTTCCACATTCTGAAGGCTCACAGATCCCACAACCACATCTCCCACAACCATCGGAACAAAAATAGCAGATTTTGGCGGCAGGCCTTTTGTAACTCCCCGATCTTTATCACCGTATTTTTTTGCCGTTTCGATGTAATCTTTGTTGATAAGAATCGGTTTTTTCTCTTTAATCAGATATTGATTTGCCCAAATAAACGGCCGGGGTTCTACCTCCAGCCGCTTACCGTTTTCAACGGCATATTCCCAGTTTTCAACCTGATTTTCATGATTAAATGTTCTTATCAGCAATGTTTGGGTGTTTAACACTTCACAAATCCGGTCCCCGACCAGTTCATAAATCGCCTGCATATCCATTTCCCTTACCAGGCCATCCTGTACGCTGTTTATGACGGCAAGCTCTGCATTTCGCTGTTCGGTAATGGCCAGAAGACGTGTGGTTTCGTTGAAGAGTCGGGCATTTTCCAGCGCCACACTCATGCTGTTGACCAGAGTTTCGAGCAGCCTCACATCCGATTGTGCAAAAGCATGATCCCGATCCAGATTTTGCAAGGTTACATATCCACGTACAGAATCCCCGACAACCATTGGAACATAGAGAACGGACTTAGCGGTTTGAGTTCCGGGAACAGGTTTAAAAGGTTTTTCATTGATTTTGGACATCTCCTCGGCCGCATTCGCATTTAAGAGGAGCGTTTTTTTATCACTGATAATTTTTTCCCGAACCTTATCGTAGGAGCGTGGATTTGGATAGAGGCGTCCGCCATCTTCATATAGATAAGCAAATTCTTCCTTCTTTTGTTCATAATCAAAAGTAACGATTGCGGCTACCTGTGCATCAAAAAGTTCCCGGATTCTTTCGCCAACCAGCTCATAGATTCCTTCCATATCCATTTCGGCTACCAACCCCTGCTGTACACTGTTGATCACCCCCAGTTCAGCATTGCGCTGTTCTGATTCGTTAAAGAGCCGTGCATTTTCAAGGGCTACACTCATGGAATTTGCAAGTGTGCTTAACAGCCGTACATCCGATTCGCTGAATGCGTGTTCGCGGTCCAGGTTTTGCAGAGTAACATACCCCTGTACATTGTTCCCCAGCATGAGCGGTACATAGAGTGCAGATTGTGCAACCCTGGTTCCGGGCACAGGTTTGTGAAGTTCCCCATTGATATTGGATAATTTTTCCGCGGCACTCTCATTAAAAAATAGTGTTTTACGATCTTCAATGATTTTTTCCCTGACCTTGTCATAGGGCCGTTTGCTTGGATATAGGCGGTCTCCGTCTTCAAACAGGTACTTAAATTCTTCCAGCTTCTCATCCAGGTCAAATAATATGATAGCGGTTACCTGGGCGTCAAAAAGGTCTCGGATACGATCCCCAACCAGGTCATAAATTCCCTGCATGTCCATTTCGGCTACCAATCCCTCTTGCACGCTGTTAATTACAGCCAGTTCAGCATTTCGCTGTTCAGTTTCATTGAACAGGCGCGCATTTTCAAGGGCCACACTCATGGTATTGGCGAGAGTATTTAAAAGCTGTACATCCGATTCACTGAATGCCTGCTCCCGGTCCAGGTTTTGAAGGGATACATACCCTTGCACGCTGTCGCCAACCGTTAGCGGTACAAAAAGCATGGATTTAGGAAATCCGGTGCCGGGTACGGCTTTTGGCGCTTCTCCGGTGATAGTTGTAAAAGCTTCAGCCGCATTATCATTTATCCAGATCATTTTCCGGGTTTTGATCAGCCGTTGGCGGATTTTATCAATAGGGCGTGGCTCAGGGTAATACCGTTCCCCTTTTTCATAGAGGTATTTAAAAATTTCAACACTGTTTTCATGATCAAAAATACCGATTGCGGCTACTTGTGCATCAAACAGGTCCCGAATCCGATCGCCTACCAAATCATAGATTCCCTGCATGGCCATATTGGCTGCAAGGGCTTCCTGAACGCTGTTAATAACGGCAAGTTCAGCTTCACGCTGTTCCAATCTGGCGATGATTTCAGTCACGTCCGTTTTTTCCATAGATGCTGAATTTAATGCGATGTATTTAATTTTACAGCTATAATAGTACCATTTTTACTGCTATTAATCTCAATTTTTCCGCCATGCGCTTTTACAATGTCGTTTGTAATGCTCAGCCCCAGTCCGGTACCCTGTGTTCCCTTTTTCGTGGTGAAGAAAGGCTGCAAGATGTTGTCTTTGATCTCATCGGGAATGCCTGGACCGTTGTCTTCGATTTCGATGGTCACTACTTTATCATTTTGAAGTGTACGTATTGTTAATTTGGGTTGATAAACTGACGGCTGTGAGCTGTCAGCTGACAGCTTATCCCTCATCGCATCAAGCGCATTATTACACAAATTCAAAATCACCCTGGAAAAGTCTTCCGCAACCAGTGATACGTTCCCAATCGATTCATCCAGTTGCAAATCAATTACCACATTGATCGGATCCTTCCCGGCCCGCATCCCGTGAAAGGCTAGGTTCCCGTATTCTTTCACAAGTGAATTTAACAGTGTCGGCTCCATTTTTCCATCCCCACCACGGCTGTGTTGCAACATCGATTTGACGATGGAGTCGGCGCGAGAGCCGTGTTCGTGGATCTTGGCCAGATTGGATTTCATGTCATCCAGGATTTCGAGAGTTTCATTTACCCTCCGTGCATCTTCTGCTGAAAGCTGCCCGCTGATCGCTGACAGCTCTTCTCTTGCCTCCTCAATCATCTCCAAACTCACCTCCGAAAAGTTATTTACAAAATTCAGCGGATTCTTAATCTCATGGGCAATTCCGGCGGTGAGTTGACCAAGACTGGCGAGTTTCTCCTGCTGAACAAGTTGTTCTTGCGCCGCTTCCAAATCGATTAAAGCTGAACGCATTTTTTGGTATGCATCCGCATTCTGCATGGCAACACTGACACTGGCTGCAATGGTATTGAGTAACCGCATGTCGTTTTCATTGAAGCGATTTTCCTCTTCGGTGCTTTGAACACTGATTACACCTATTGGTTTTTTACCAATTTGTACCGGAACTCCGAGGAAAGAGGCCATTACCCGGCCAATCTGCCGTGCTTTAAGCTGGGCTCGGATTTCATCGACATCTTTATTGATGAGCAGGGGCTCATTGCTGGCGATGATTCGTTCGGTTAAGCCGTCACCAAATTTGCGCGGTTCGTTTTTGTCACCGTGTTCGTATGGGAAATTAATCATGTCTGTTTTTTCATCATAAATGGCAACATAGACGATATCAGCTTTGAAGGTTTCGATCATGAGTTCGCCAACCAGTTTAACGAGGGCGTCGAATTCAAGCTGTGATACCAAGGCCTGGCTAATGCGGTTAACGGTCTGCATTTCGGTGGCGCGCTGTTCGGTAATTGCCAGTAGGCGAGTGGTTTCGTTGAACAGACGCGCGTTTTCAAGGGCCACACTCATACTGTTAGCCAGGGTACCAAGCAACCGCACATCAGACTCACTGAACGCATGCTCCCTGTCCAGGTTCTGCAGGCTAACATAGCCGCGTACCGTATCACCCACTACCATGGGTACAAACAGTACCGATTTAGGCATTACCGTACCGGGTATGGCCTTGATGGGACTGCCCGTTATTTCCTCCATCCGGTTGATCAGGTCATCATTAATAAAGATGAGCTTTTTCGTTTCAACGAGGCGCTGCCTGATCTTATCGAGCGGCCTGGCAGCCGGATAGATACGTCCACCGTCTTCATAGAAATAGTGGAAGTATTCCATATTGGTATCAATATCGATGGTGTTGATCCCCACCACCTGCGCGTCGAACAATTCCCTCACCCGGTTTCCGACCAGCTCATAAATTCCCTGCATTTCCATTTCGGCCACCAGGCCCTGCTGCACGCTGTTGATGACGGCCAGTTCAGCATTACGCTGTTCGGTTTCATTGAACAGGCGGGCGTTTTCAAGAGCCACGCTCATACTGTTGGCCAGGGTGCTGAGCATGCGTACATCCGAGCTGCTGAAGGCGAATTCCCGATCCAGATTCTGAAGACTTACGTATCCGGGAACGGTATCGCCGACTTTCAACGGCACGTAGACCATCGATTTGGGCCATTCAGTCCCCGGAACAGCTTGGGGTTTTTTTCCGGTAATCGTTTCTACGGCCTGGGCCGAGTTTTCCTCAATCAGGATCAATTTCTGGGTACTGATAAGGCGCTCCCGAATCATATCATAGGGTCGAGGGGCAGGATGTACCCGTTCACCATTTTCAAACAAATACTGAAAGTGTTCGACGGCATCCATGCGGTTTAGTGTGGCAATAATTACCACCTGGGCATCAAACAAGGTTCTGATTTTTTCACCGACAAGCTCATAGATCCCCTGCATATCCATCTCAGCCACCAGGCCCTGCTGAACACTGTTGATGACGGCCAGTTCGGCGTTTCGCTGTTCGGTTTCGTTGAACAGGCGGGCGTTTTCAAGGGCAATGCTGATACTGTTAGCCAGTGTATTCAACAGTTGCACATCCGATTCATTGAAGGCGTTTTCACGATCAAGATTTTGCAGGCTCAGGCATCCAGTTACATATTTATCTACGATTAACGGCACAAACAGGAGCGATTTGGGCAGCCTGGTTCCGGGTACCGCTTCATGCTTATCACCGGTTATCTTTTCAATTTTTTCGTCTGCATTTTCATTTACCAGAAGCACATCAGCGTTTTTGATCAGCCACAACCGGATCTGATTCAGGGGCCGGGATTCCGGGTACAGCCTTTCGCCATCCTCAAAGAGGTACTGAAAATGCTCCTGACCCGCGTCCAAATCGAATGTATAGATGCCGGTAACCTGTGCATCGAACAGATCCCTCAGTTCTTCGCCGATCAGCTCGTAAATCTCCTGCATATCCTTCTTGGCCAATAGTCCCTGCTGAACACTGTTGATCAGGGCCAGTTCCGCTTTGTGCTGTTTTAATAGATTGTCGTTATTTTCCTTTGCTGCCATTTTTATTCTGGATGAGGGATGATTTGCTGAGTGTAATTATCATTTTTGTACCGGAATGACTGCTTTCAATGTCGAGTGTACCACCATGGGCTTTGATTATATCATGCGTGATGCTCAACCCCAGCCCGGTACCTTGCGTCCCTTTCTTCGTCGTAAAAAACGGCTGCAGGATTTTGTCTTTG